>Ga0209337_1000095_pt1 | contig 74430 bp, 98 predicted proteins | sample LinPmetageLP53_FD_184044 | JGI IMG/M metagenome (GOLD analysis project Ga0209337, IMG submission 184044) | Marine viral communities from the Pacific Ocean - LP-53 (SPAdes) (version 2) | ecosystem: Environmental > Aquatic > Marine > Oceanic | place: Pacific Ocean | collected 2010-02-08
TAAATAGATATGAAAGATAATAAAATATGTGAATGCACATCCCCACAATTAGATGATGGGATATGTATATGTGGAAACCCTATTAACAACGAATTTGATTGGTGTAATGATAGTGGATATAATGATGTGTTTCATAATGAGGTATCCGATCCAAAAGAATGGATGGAAATTAAAAGACATCCAAAAGACAGAGGATATGGTTACAAGAAATCATATAACTATGAGCAATCAATATCTGAACACGAAGAGTTAAAGAAACAATTACCTCAATTTATTAAAGAGGGAATACAATTTGCAATAATAATTGGTATTTTACTTATGTTTGTTGCGTTTGTTATCATTCAGATAATCAAGTTGTTACATATTATATTGTAGAAAGATTGTATAAAACTTGTATAAGTAATTTATATTACTTATTTTTGCAGAGAATTAAATTAAATTAAATAAATAGAATTATGAGAAAAACAATTGACAGAAACAGAGTAATCATTCCACAAGATGAATGGTTAGAAAACATCCAACAAGAGATAGATAAAACTAATGGGAAATTCTTCTCAGCAGTATTTGAAAAGAGTGATGGTACGATCCGTAAGATGCTTTGCAGAACGGGAGTACACAAAGGATTAAGTGGTAAAGGATTAAAGTACAATGCAAGAGAAAGAGGTAATGTAATTGTATGGGATGTACAAAAAGCTGGTCATAGAACAATACCATTAAGAAGATTAATTGACTTAAAAGTCAACAAGAAAGATTATATTAATTCACTATTACCATTTTAATATGAAAAAGAAATTAGAATTTGCTTTAGAGTTTGGAGGATTTTATCATTCTTGGCATTCAGAAAGAATAGACAATGATATTGAGATGTATGATTATGACTGGGAAGAGATTGACTATAAAAAAACACACAATAATTATTGTAAAGGATTATTAGAAAGTGTAAATAATGAATTAGATATGAACTTAGAGTTTGTTGAGTTAGATAGTCCAAGAGAATATAACTTTACAACTGATAAGATTATAACATCAATACCACACAAAGAGTTTACCGATCTAAAAAAAGAGTATGTAAACAATAGTGAGTTTGTAGAATGGATCAATGAAGAAAGTAAAAGTAGAGATGGATTCCATAGCTTCTACTCTGGCTTAGATGCTATAATAAAAGAAGATGCTATATTACTACAATATATATTTAAGTATATTAATATAGAAAATAGTACAATAGATTTAGAATTTGAATATGAATTAGAATTACTCAATTAAATAAAATAATTATGAAAGAGAAAGAAAGCTCAGAATTACACCATCGTTTAGAGATGGTACAAGATGATGTTAAAGCATTGTTAAAACATTTGGAAGATGGTAAGAGTATGAAAGAACAAACTAAGTATGTAGATGATGGGTATACTCATCTGAATCAACCTTTCTTTGAAGATCCGTTTTCTGGAAAAGATTTGACAATGAATAGAGAACTAACATACAATAAATGGATAAAGTATATCCATGATTATCAATTAAATAAAAATAAAAAAATGAAAGTAAAAATTATGCAAAGAAGTGTATATCATAAATATGCTGAAATAGAAATTGAAGTACCTAATTTAATAGATTATGAATCAGAAATACATGATTATCTAACAAATAATGAAGATTTATGGGCTGATCAAATGGATGCAAAGTTTGAAGAGTCAGAATATGAGTTTGGAAGTGGAGTACATGATTACGAGGGTATGAATGAATCAAATTCAGACAGCGAATGGAGATTTCAATGTCCCAATGGATATGGAGGACACTTATAGTATGAAAGATCTTACTCAAAACTTAATTGCAGAAGTAAAGCAACAAAATTTTTTAGAAGATCTTTGGAGACAAAATACCATAGAGTTTGATCATTACTTTAAGTATAGTGGTAAGGTAGAAAAATCTACTGAAACTTATAGTAGTTATGAAAACAATATACTGGAGTTTGATAAGTTTCATAAGAAAAACAGACATAAGATAGTAAGAAAAAGACAGAGATATACAAAAATTTTAAAAAAACAAAAATCAAAAGAATATAAACTATATAAAATTAAATAAAATGGGATACAGAAGTAAAGTAATTATTGGAGTAAAAAATGGTAAACGATCAAATGAATTTGATAACATACTAAGAAAACATGATTTTAATACAAAAGATAATGTTATGTTAAAAAAGGATGATTGTCTAAAAATACATACCGAAAATGATGGAATGAAATTTTATACATTTGATTATATTAAATGGTATGAATCAGATGATTGGTGTAAAGAGATTATGGATTGGTTAGAAAAACAAGATGATCAAACTATTGATAGGCAAGATGGATTTCAAAATGTGTTTTGTATAGGTCTTGGAGAAGATGGCCAAATGCATTCTGAGATAGGAGATCCTTATGAGTATGTAGAACAAATTAGTGAAATTAACTTAATAGATTAAATAAAATGGAAAAATTTAAAGTAAAAGTTAATTATTGGGGGGATGTGAGCCACCTAACAACGAAAGAAGAGATAAAAAAAACTGAAATTTGGGAAGATACAAAAGAAGAAATCTTTAAAAAATTTGATAAACAAAACAATAGATTAAGATATTGCAACGGAAGTTATTTAAAGTTTCAAGATGAATCACTATCATTGGAATATGTGAATTGGTATAATTCTCTTGATAAAAGCACTCAGTTTGATATGTATTATGGAAATGGGGTAGTAGATTAATTTATAAAATAAATAAAATGGATATGAAAACAGAATACTTAATAAAACAAATAGGTAAAGAGGTAATAGATTTATTACTGGAAAAGAATAAAGCATACGGAGATACTGCAAATGATCCTCCTAAAATATTTTCTAAACTATCTGCTAAAGAGGGAATACTGGCAAGAATAGATGATAAGCTAAGTAGGATCAAGCAAGTAGGCATCAATGATAAAACAGAGGATACAATGCTTGATCTAATTGGATACCTTATACTATATAGAGTTCAGATAAAAAAAGATGCTTGGAAAAATATTGATTATTCTATAAAGAAATAAAAATAAGTTAAACATAATTTGGTCAAGTAATACTAAAGTATTATCTTAGCCCCCTAATTAAATTAAATATGAAAAAAGATATTTTTGATGGTTATGCAATAGCAATAGCCAAGCAGTTTCATCTGACACTTGATCAGATGTTTGATAAAACAAAGAAGAGAGAAATAGTAGATGCAAGACAAATGCTATACTACTTATGTATGGAAAGACCTATTAGAATTTCTTATATCCAAAGGTTTATGGAAGAGCAAGGGCATAGTGTTGCTCACTCTACAATAATACATGGATATAAAAAAGCAAAAGAACTTATTGATAAGGATAAAGATTTCTTAGAAGTAGTGAGTAAACTACAAAATGTATAGTATAGAGCAAATTTTTATACAAGCATTAGAAGATCCCTCAGCATATAATATTGATAATAGTAGTATTGTAAATTATGGAGTAAAAATCCAAAAGTTTTTTTCTAAAACTGAGATACTTAATTGCAGTAAGAATGGAGATTATTTCCAAGAATGTAATAAAGAGGAATACGAATTGTTTTTTATACATGGCTGGAAGAAAGGTGCAATAAAATTATCTATGATGAATTACAAAAGGAAATTAGATATTATAGAGTGGAAGATTAAGGAAGAAGTAAACACAAGAAAGAACGACAAGCATATAAAAAAATTAAAATCAACAAGAGAAAACCTCCTTGTAAAGTATACAAAGAGAATTAAACAATTAAATAAAATCAAAACAAATGGAAAAGAAGAAGAACATCTTTAAGGATTTATCATCCATATCCGTAAAGGATAAAACTGAAAAGAAAGGAAAGTTTAGTTATTTATCATGGGCTACTGCGTGGAGTATGATTAAGAATGAGTACCCTAATGCACAAAGAAAGGTATATGAAAGTGAGCATACTGGACTTAACTTTTTTACTGATGGTAAATCTGCATATGTTAAGGTAGGTATTATAATAAATGATATGGAACATATTGATTACCTACCAGTAATGGACTATCGTAATAATTCTATACCTATTGAAAAGGTTTCTTCTATGGATGTAAACACTGCAATACAAAGATCAACTGCTAAAGCAATTGCTATGCATGGTTTAGGATTAAGTTTATGGATTGGTGAGGATACTATATCTGTAGTGAAAGCACCTCAACCAGTAAGTAAAACTCCTACTCCTAAAGTATCTAAAAAAATAACCTTAGATATTGGAGATGCAAATTGGAGTAAGGTTCTTAATTACATTGGATCTAATAAAGAGTTAGGATTACCTAAGATTGTAAAGAATTTAGAGGCAAAGTATAATATCAAGGCAGTAGTTAAGAAAGAATTATCTAAAGCTATAAAATAATGTTAAATCTACTAAAAAAATTAGAGGATGATAAGCATTACTATGGTGAGTTTGGTCAGCAATACTTATCTAATTCAGACATAATTACATTACTTAATGATCCTAAAAGTTTTAGACAACCAAAGGATATAACTAAAGCAATGTTAATTGGGAGATACTTTCATACTGCTATGTTAGAGCCAGAGAAAGTAGGAAGTAGTGAATTTATAGGGATAGATGCATCAAGTAGAAATACTAAAAAGTATAAAGAAGAAATTCTTGAGCATGGTAGAGATATTATGATGCTACAAAAAGAAAAAGATCAAACGGATAAGGCTATTGCTACTATGAATAATAACTTAGAATTCTATGAGGCAATCTATGATGAAGAAAATAGATACGAAATACCAGCAATTCATGAAGTTATGGGAATAGAATGGAAAGGCAAGGCAGATATAGTAGGTAAAGATATTTTAATAGATCTTAAAACTACATCTAACATTAAAGACTTTAAGTATAGTGCAAGGAAATATAACTATGATAGTCAAGCCTACCTATATCAACAATTTTTTGATAAACCCTTAGTGTTTTATGTGGTAGATAAAATGACATTTGAGTTAGGTATATACTATCCATCAGAAACATTCTTACAGTATGGTAAGGAAAAAGTAGAGAAAGCAATACAAGTGTATAACAAATTTTATATTAAAGATGCTGAAGAAGATATTGAATCGTATATTATTAAAGAAACACTTTAATAAAAAGAAAAGTGTGGTGTGGTTGCAAATTCCAACCGACCTCAACACACAAGCTGAAAGGGATAATCTCATGGAGGCTACAATGAATCAGTTGGAAAAAATTATTTATAAAAATTAAATTATGGCAGAAGAAAAAATCTATGTAGGAAACGGAACATCAAAGTTTGATGGAAACATGATCTCATGTAGCATATGTTTAACAGACTTACCTCAAGAGCATATGTTTGAGTACAACGGTAAGAAGTACATTAAATTAAATGTATCGGCTAAAAGAGATGGTGCTGATGAGTATGGTAAAACACATTACTTAGCAGTAGACACTTATAAGCCAGAACCAAAGAAAGAAACTGCGCCAGAAGAAGGTGAGGATCTACCTTTCTAAATTGGTAAAAAGGAATTAGAAGAGGGGCTTCGTGTCCCTTTTCTTTTCACTAATATATGACGAGATGACGACTTTACTTGTAAATTATATACTCTTTATATATTAAACCTAAACTAACTTTATTTATATATATATATATATATATTTCTTATCATATTGTCATAAAAAAAGAATATATAAGTAGTAGTTAGTAAAAAAAAGTTAAAATAAAGTTGTCATAAAGTTGACATAACACAACATAAATCAAATCAAATGGAAATAACAATATTTAAAGATATTAAAGATACTGCTCAACCTTTTTATAGAGATGTATCAAAGATATTAGAAAGAATTCAATCAGGAGCATCCCAAGACATAGTAAAGTCAATAAGGGTAGAGAAAGACAAAGAAATAAGAAACCAATTAAAGCAATCATTACCAGCTATATGTTTTAGTGGTAAATTTACAAAAAGAAATGATGTATCATTAAGTCAGCATAGTGGATTAATATGTTTGGACTTTGATAATTTTCCTTCAGAGAAGTTAATGCTGGAAGAAAAACAAGTTATATCTAAAGATAGATATACATACTCAGTATTTATTTCACCAAGTGGATTAGGCTTGAAGGTATTAGTTAAGATACCAGCTGAGTCAGACACACATAAACAATTTTTTAATTCATTACAACATCATTTTAGTAGTGAGTATTTTGATATATCATGTAAGAATGTATCAAGAGTATGTTATGAATCATATGATCCATTGATATATATTAATGAGCAGTCAAGTGTTTTTAATCAGATTATTGAGCAAGAATACCAAGAAGTTATTAAGCATAAAGATGTACAGACTATACCAATTACAGATGAAAATAAGATAGTAGATATTCTTTTAAAGTGGTGGGAAAGAAAGTACGGACTAAATAGTGGAGAAAGAAATCAAAATGTATTTATATTAGCCTCAGCATTTAATGACTTTGGAGTTAACAAAACTTTAGCAGAATATGTTATGGGTAATTTTGCAAGTAAAGATTTTTCTCAAAGCGAAATTAAAAGAACTATTAATTCAGCATATAAGCAAGTACAAAACTTTGGTACTAAATATTATGAGGATGAAGAAAAGGTTAATAATGTAAAAAGGAAATTAAGAAAGGGGGCAACTGCCTCTGAAATTAAATCCGAGATTGCAGAGGACTTAAATGTTGAGGATAATGTTTTAGATAATGTAGTAAGAAGATTAGAGGAAGAACAAGACAAACAAAAATTTTGGACTAAGAGTGAAAAGGGAGTAGTTAAAATAATTCATATTGCCTTTAAAGATTTCTTAGAGGATAATGGATTCTATAAATTTAATCCAGAAGGAAGTAAGAACTATGTATTTGTTAGGGTAACTAACAACTTAATAGACCATACATCTGAAAAAGAAATAAAGGATTTTGTTTTAAGTTTCTTATTAGATGTAGATGATAAGAGTATATATAATTATTTTGCTGAAAGTGTAAAGTATTTTAGAGAAGAGTTTCTTACATTATTAGGATCTATTAATGTTTATTTTGTAGCCGACACTAAGGATACTGCTTACCTTTATTATACTAATTGTGCAGTTAAGATTACTAAAAACGAAATAGTACCTATTGATTATTTAGATTTAGGAGGATATGTTTGGAAGGACCATGTTATTGATAGGGTTTTTGATGTTTGTGATGTTACTGATTGTGATTTTCAAACCTTTATATCTAATATATCTGGAGGAAACGAAAAAAGAACTAAGTCCATGGAGTCTACTATGGGTTATCTCTTGCATGGTTGGAAAAATTTATCTTACTGCCCAGCTACCATACTGAATGATGAGGTTATATCAGATAATCCAGAAGGAGGAACGGGTAAAGGTTTGTTTATGAATGGATTGTCTCACATGAAAAAGTTAGTAGTTATAGATGGTAAGTCATTTAACTTTGATAAATCATTTGCTTATCAATTAGTTTCTGCTGATACTCAGATCCTTTGCTTTGATGATGTAAAGAAACATTTTGACTTTGAGAGATTGTTTAGTGTAGTTACCGAAGGATTAACTCTTGAGAAGAAAAATAAAGACTCAATTAAAATACCATTTAGTAAATCTCCAAAGGTAGCAATCACTACGAACTATGCTATTAAAGGTAAGGGTAATTCATTTGCGAGAAGAAAGTGGGAATTAGAACTTAGTCAGTTTTATACCAAAGAGTTTACTCCTCTTGTAGAGTTTGGTAAACTAATGTTTGGAGAGTGGAATGATAATGACTGGTGTCAGTTTGATAACTACATGATCACTTGCCTACAATTACATTTAGATAAAGGATTATTAAAGAGCGACTTTGTAAACCTTAAGACTCGTGTATTATCTGCAGATACTTGTCATGAATTTATTGAGTGGTGTGGAGTTATTGATGGAATGAAAAACCCTAAATTAGTTGAGAATAATAGAATATATTCTAATGATTTATATATGGACTTTATTAATGAGTACCCAGATTACGGACCTAAAGCTAAATTAACTGTGAGCAGAATAAAGTTTGGTAAATGGCTTATGTCTTACGGAACTTATAAATACGACTGCAATCCTTTAGAGGGTAAAGATATGTTGGGTAAGTGGATAGAATACAGAGACAATGATGATAAAGTTTAGAGACTACCAAAAGAATATTATATCTGATGGTGTCGGTATAATAAAAAATCATAGATTTCTTTATTTAGCTATGGAGGTTAGAACTGGAAAGACACTAACAAGTTTAGGAATATGTAATGAGATTGAAGCTAAGAAAGTTTTATTTATAACTAAGAAAAAAGCTATCTCCAGTATTCAAAATGATTATGAATTATTACATCCTCAATTTGAGTTAGAGGTTATAAATTACGAATCATTACATAAGGTTAGACAAACTGGATGGGATGTAGTTATATGTGATGAGGCCCATGGTATGGGAGCATTTCCTAAACCAAGTGGAAGATCTAAGAAGGTAAAGAATATTATATTTAGATCTGATCCTTATGTTATATTGTTAAGTGGAACACCAACACCTGAAGCATACTCTCAAATGTATCATCAAGTATACTTTATACCTAACAATCCTTTTGCTCATTATAAAAACTTTTATCAGTTTGCTAATGACTATGTTGGTGTAATTAAAAAGAAGATAGGGGGAATGTATATTAATGATTACTCTAAGGGAAGTAAAAAAATCATAGAGGCTATGTCTCCTTACACTATTAACTTTAGTCAAAAGGATGCAGGGTTTGTAGTTGAGACTACTGAGCATGTGTTAGAGGTTGATATTAAACCAGAGACTATTAGATTAATTAATAAATTAAAAAGAGACTTAGTTGTGGAAGGTGAGAGTGAAGTAATACTTGCGGACACTTCGGTTAAACTAATGACTAAGGTACATCAAATGTGTAGTGGTACTATTAAATTTGAGAGTGGCAACTCTATGATACTGGACCTAAGTAAGGCTGAATTTATAAAGAAAAAATTCAGAGGATTTAAGATAGGTATTTTTTATAAGTTTAAGGAAGAGTTAAATGCTATTAAAGAAGTTTTTGGTGATGCTATATGTACGGACTTAGATTGTTTTAATACCACTGATAAAAATATAGCACTTCAAATTGTAAGTGGTAGAGAAGGTATTAGTTTACGAAAGGCTAATGCATTAGTATATTATAATATTGACTTTAGTGCTACATCTTATTGGCAATCAAGAGATCGCATGACAACTAAGGATAGACTTAAGAATGATGTGTACTGGATATTTAGTAAAGGAGGTATTGAAAAAGATATATATAAAGCGGTAGTTAAGAAGAAAGACTACACCCTTACGCATTTCAAAAGAGATTTTGTAAATTTGTAATATGAAAAGGTTTGTTATATTTACACTAATATGGATTAGTCAAAACTTAGCAATACCTTTTTGGGTAGTAGGACATATTCATTTATCTATCCATGATTTCCATGATATAATAGAAATTATTTCATCAGTAGGAATGAATATAATAGTATCAGTAGGATTTTATTTAGATTATAAATATGACCGAACAACAAATACAAGCAAAGAGGATTAAGCAACTGGAGTCGGAAGGATACTATGTTCTTAAGCTAATAAAGACTAATAAGAATGGCATCCCCGACCTCCTTGCAATTCCTCCCGACTGTGATGTATTATTTTCAGAAGTAAAAAAACCAACAGGTAAATTATCTAAACTACAAGAATACAGACTAAAAGAATTAGAAAAACATGGATGTAAAACCGAAGTATACAGAGGCGGGATATGATATTGACGAAGATTTTGTTGAAAGCATTCAGCAATTTGATATCAGAACAGGCCAAAAGATAGCTGAGTTTATACAAAATAATATAAACGATATAGAGCCTAACATATTAGTTTCTACAGTGTTAGCTGGTGTTATTATAAATGATAATAATAATCCTATTACCTTTGTGGTAGAAATAATAAAAGGTCACTCCCCTAATATTATATTATCAGACTTAGTACAGATAGATATGAATGAATATCTTGACTTAATAAATTTAAAATCAAATGGAAAGATTAAAAGTAGACGCAATAAAAAATATAGTTAACACTTACTATAATATAGAGGTAAACTCTTCATTAAAAACTGATCGGTTAGTAAAAGCCAGGGCAATTTGCTATAAAATATTAAAGGAAGACTGTCATATGTCTTATACTTTTATTGGATTTTCTTTTAAGAAAAACCATGCAACTATTATGCATTCTATAAAAGGAATAAAATGGATGTTTCAATCTGACAAGCAAATGGAAAGAGACTACCATAATATAAAAGCAATATGGTTAGAGGAGTCCACCGATTATGTAGAGCTTAAACCTATTGAATTAAAAAAACAATTAAATTTGTTGCAAGAACAAAATAAAATGTTAAATTTGTCACTAATTAATGTTCAAGAAAAGTGTGAAGAACTGTTAAAACACACTAAAAAATATAAGTCTGTAGTAGATATGATAGAAGAGAGAGTCCCTGAACAAAGAATAAAAGAAGTAGAATTAAAATTAAACCAAGTAATAAACGGACTATAAAAAATGTCAAGAGTAGCAGAAGAAGATCAAAAACAAATCACCCATATTAAATATATTTGTAATAATATTCATGACTTTGGAGATGATCTTTATGAGGAATTAATGGATAGGGATTATAATAAAGCAAAAGAAAAGGCTGAGGAATTAGTAAAAGAATTAAAAGATTTAATAATATCAATGTCCGATGAGGTTTAAAAAAATAATAGTAGTATGGCCTTCTTATAGTTAATGGCTTATAAAGATAAAAAAGATCAAGCTGCTGCTTCTAAACGTCACTATGAAGCTAATAAAAAAAAGATAAAAAAAAGATCTTATTTAAGAAATAAAAGTCAAAGAAGAAAAGCTAAAGAATATATTGATGCAATTAAAAGTATATCAGAATGTAAAGATTGCGGAGAAAATAATCCATTAGTTTTAGACTTTGATCATGTAAGAGGAAAAAAAATAATGTGCATTTCAAATATGGTTAGAAATTCTTACAGCATAGAAACCATACAAAAAGAAATAGAAAAGTGTGAAATAAGATGTGCTAATTGCCATAGAGTAGTAACTCATAAAAGAATAAAAAAATGACAGACAAAGAATTATTAATGGAAGTATTAGCAGAGAACGAATGTTTATTAGCTGATGGTTATGAGACAGCATTAATTGGTATAACAGAAGGTGTGAATCCAGTAGCTGTATATGATACTCAGCTTTGTATTAAATGTTTAATGAAGGAAGATAATATGAGTGCAGAAGATGCTATAAATTTTTTTTATTACAACACAGTGAGTGCTCATGTTGGAGATAAGACACCTATATATATAAATACTTATGAAAAATAGAAAAACTAAATATAATTTAATTCATTTTAATAAAGAAACTGTATCCAATGGATTTAGTGATATTCCTAATATTATAAAAGATGTTTGTAATTTAAAACCATTAGAAGAGACGGAGGGTTGTATAAGAACTCTGGAAGATAAAGTTGTAGCAATTTATTTTTGGGTGACATCTGATATACAAAAGAGAGCTATTGTTAAATTTACTATAAAAGAAAATAATCTTGCTTTTGATTCTATATATATACGAAGAGAGTTAATAAATAAAAAAGAGTTTGGTGAGATGGAAAATTCAAAAGACTACAGGTACGATGAGAATCTTAATTTAATAGCCACTTACGATTTTAGTTTAGAGTCTATATTTTGTATTCAAAATAAAGGTAAAAAAAATACCAAAAGCTACACCTCTTTTCCACAAGAAAAGTATGTAAACAAACCCTTACAAGATTGTTCTAATAAATATTTAACTCAAGCATTAAGTAATGAAACCTTTAGTGCTTTTCATACAACTAAAAATTCTAACGAAATATACTGGCTTATACAATGAATAAACAAATTGCAAAAGAATTAAATGAGTTTAGTAAAGTAATTGCTAAAAGGTTTTCACGTACAGATAGAGAGGGAAATGTAAGTGGAGAATCCTTTATAGTAGAAGAGGTTATACCAACATCTGACCATACTGCTGTTATTAATTTTAAAAAGAGTAGCGGTAAAATAGGAGTAGCATTTTGTTATTATATAACTAAAGGAATGTCTAAGGGTTGGAAATATTTCTTTCCTACAGACTCACACCTTAATGGATTCCAAGCATTCTTATATTACAAGTTAGATGCTGAGCGTAGAAATTATGATAAGAATTTTTTAGTTGACCAGTATAATAGAAACAGATCACCAGAAGATCAAATAAAATCAGAACATGAAATATAAAACAATTAAGTGGGTTCTTGCAACTAATATTAAAAAGAATGTAAATACACTATGGACGTGGGATAGGGAGGAAAATAACTTTACTCAAATCTATCAGAACTATAATGATAAACTCCCTATCTACACTGCCACTCAGTTATTAGAATTAATAGATAAAGAAATTAAAGAGACTGCTTCGCTTTAAGAAGTTCAGCACACTTCTCATACTCCTCTGTATAAGTAAAGTATTCTATTAAAGTATCATAAAGATCACATTCCATTGGAACAATCTTTTTTTTAGGATTAAACATAAGAACTAAATCAGCTGTATCAGATATTAATTCATCTAAAGTTTTTTTTCCTAACAGTAAATTATAGCTGTGTCTCATACATTGGTCCTCATTAAATTTATTCATATTATTTCATTGGGTTATCGGAATTCATAGGATCTTTTCCTAACATAGGATTTGTTTTATCATTCATTGGATCTTCTGAGTTCATAGGATCTCCAGAAATCATAGGGTTACTACCTGCTTTTTTCTTTGCTTTTCTTTTACTTTTTTTATTACGTTTTCTTTCTGCTTCGTTTTGTATTTGATACTCACTGAAGTTAAACAAACGCATAATTACTTTAGCTGGATCCTCTCCTCCTTCAATAAGTTGTTCCATATTTTTAAATATCTTACGAACATTATTTACAGGAAGACCTGTGATCTGAGATGTCTCTGCTAAAGCTTTATACAAAGCCTCTTGTTTTTTCTTAGGATCTTTAGTGTCCCTGTATCTTGCAAACCTGTTGAAAACTTCCTCTCCCTGTGTTAGGACAGGAAGGTTTTTAAATTGTAAAAATCTCGCAGGTTTACCAATAATAAGGTCTTTTATTTTAACAGCAAACTCTCCATAAATAAATAAAGCATTTATATTTCCAAGTATAGCAGCTGTCCCTAAATCTTTTGCATCTTCATCTTCCCAGTCGGCTAACAAACCTGGCATTCCATTTGCTACAAACTGAAAGAACACAGGCATAATTACATGATAGGTTAAAAATATACGAGCCGCATCTGTCTTTGTTCCTTTACCTGACTTACCTCCTGAAGATGCAAGCCTATACATATTACGAATACCATAAACTTCTTTTCTTAAGTATTGTTTAGGAGTGGTTAAGAACATATTAAGTGCTCTAAATATTGGGCCTCTGGTTTGATAGTAGTCTCTATCTTGTAAGTCAGTAGACTGCTGAGATCGTTTAGTGTCTCTTTCAAATTTAACAATAGCCTCATCAATTGCTTCCTGTTCTGTCTTACCAGCTTCTAATGCTTTGTTTTTATAGTACACATAGTTAGGAACTCCTCCTAAATAAATTGCACCTCTATCTCCTACCTTTGTAGTATACATTAAAATATTTATAAGAGATTCTTTATTAGCTCCAGTCATTAATCTTTTACCCCCTATTGTTATATCAGGAAAGACTGACTCCATAGCATCATCCGAGTACATCTCAATAGCCTTAGTCATACTCTTAGCATCCCTGTCTTGTAGGTAGGTAGAGTTTTCTGATATCTCTTTCCATATAGCTTTTACATCTTTACCTTTACCAAATCTACTTAAAGCAGCGTTCTTCATCCAATTACCATAACCTATATCTGATGCGTAAGTTATGAATGATGTTAACTGCTTAAGAGTTACTACAGGATTAATACCTAAACGAGATAATATAAATAAATCCTGCATAATATCTACAGCATTATCCATTTGAGCATTTTCTTTAAATGTTCCTTTATTAGCTATCTTTTGAATAGCCGCTGTAATAGCATCCATAGTAGGTTTACCATGTAACCTTTCAATCTCTGACTTTATAACGTCATTAGTAAATAATTTATTGATATCATTAACAGGACGTGCATAAGCTGAAAAGTATTCCATGTCTCTCATGTAAGTATAAAGAACATTAGTACCATCCATAGGTCTAATTTTTTTCTTATTCTGCTCTCTCATTTTAGTAGAGTTAGCAGCTACTACATTATGGTATTGGATTTTACCACCATCAGCCCCTGGTATAAGATTAACACCTTCCGCTTCTTGCCCTTCTCTATAAACCATACCTGCATAGTTTACATTATATGGCATCTGAGTTCTGTATATATCTTGATAAGCTTCATTGTAATGATTATAAAGCATAGGGTATAATATTTCTACTTGCCAGTCTGCAAACTCTTTTAAGTTCTTATATTGTTCAGACTCTAATCGGGTAGTTATTTCATTCATTACTTTAGCAACACCCTTTTCATCTGTGCTAAAAGTTTTTTGTAATCCTGGATGATTAGCAGAGTCTTTATACTGGTTGTATAAGTAATACATTTGATTAGGAGATAAAACCATCTCTGTTCCATCAGGCAAGACAAAAGCCTCAGTCTTTCTACCAAAAGATGTTACTATAGATTTATATTTTTTACCAAACAACTCTTGAAATTTAGAAATTATTAATGCATCATTCATTAACATTCTCCCTTTCATCTCACGATTAGCAGCGTCAATTTTTTTAGTTACCTCTTCTTGAGTATTACCCTCAAATAATTCTGCAGGTAATAAAGATATTTTATCCATTAATAAAAATAGATCAGAGTTCTTAGCCATAACATTTCCTAATCTTTGTATAATATTATTACCTAATTTTTTAAATCTATTTTTTACTTTTTCAATTTTTGCAGTTTCTCTGGCTCTGGTATCTTTAGTTTCTTTAATATTCTCAATGATATCAGTTATTTTATCTTGTATCTCTGCTTCAGTTGGGTTCTCAACACCTTCCTCTTTTAATTGTTTTTTAGCCTGATCCTTAAAGCTTTCAGTTCTTCCTGTTACATCTAAGAAAACTTGCTCAAATTGTCTTTGATATTCTAAATGTGCTTTTCTTAATTGCTCTTTAAGTATAGTTCTACCTGCTGTAATTATTTGTTTTAACTCTGTCTCCACTCCAGCTAACACATTAACTTTAGTAATGTCTTCATTAGACATTAAGTTATTGGCTTTAACCATATTCATAATGATTTGCAGATCAGCCATCGCAGTATAATCACCTTCGGTTTTTTCAGGTTGCTTATTAATATTATCGTACTCAGTCTCTAATTTATATATGTATTCTAATACTTTATCCTGAGTAGCTAAACTACCATCATCTATTCTTTTCTTTAAAGATGCTAATCTTTTTCTTGTAGTCTCATCTATCTTAACACCTTTAAGAATATTACTTATTTTCTTGAGAGTATTTTTAGGATCTAATAAATCATCAATAGACTTATGTAGTCTTACATTGTTTTTTTGAGCAGCAAACTCCATAACTTCATTCATTATTTCATTAATGTTATCTTTATTAGCTTGCTCAATCTTTCTCATTAACTTAATAGCTTCTGACTTACTATATATATCTGCAGGTAAAGTCTTACGCATAAAGTTTCTAAGCTCTCTTTGTATTTTTCTTAATTCTTTTTTACCTTTAGTCTTAGCTCTTAATATTATTCTGGCTTTACGGATAGCCGCATTCAAGTTTGTACTTTGCTTACCACCTAAAGCTTTAGCAACATCCATTTCTAATACCATCTGCTCAGTAGAAATTCCTTTCAGTACAGCATCAGCCATTTTTTTATACTCAGGCTGTGCTCTTAAGAAATCCATAGCCTGATCCATTATCTCTTGTTCTGATAGTTTGGTTTTAGCTTTAGCATTTTTAGTTATTAACTTATTATAATGATTAGAAACTTTATTAAATAATTTAATACCAGCCTTCATACCCCCTACTATATTACCCATTGATGGTGGTATAATACTAAGAAGGTCTGCATTTACTTTCATTAAGTCTCTAACCTCAGTCTTAGTAAACTTTCTTACTCTTGTTAAGTAATCAAGAATAGCAGGATCTGTAAAGTTTAAGTCTCTTGCTTTATTAATTATCTGTAATGGTGTATCAAACTTATTAAAAGTCTTTTGTGCTTTCTCATCTACACTTCTTTGTGCTTTTTCTTTAGTAGGTGTATATACCTTACCATCTGGTTGGATTAATTTATATCCAGTAAGCTCACCTATATCTCCTCTTTTTACTTCTACTTTGAACCCTAATGAGTTTGCCCAGTCTTCTAAAGCTACTCTATTAACTCCTGGCTTATTAAAGATAACACCATTCTTTTTCATCTCATACATCTTAGCCAGTCTATCTACTGAAGCTTTCTGTGCTTTTTCAGTAGCAGGTTTAGTAATAGACTTAACCGCTGTACCTACAGCTCCACCATAGGGAGCTATACTTGAAGTTTGTTCCGAAATACCTTTACCTTCTATTTTTGCTTTAATAGCTTCAGGCATTATTTCTTTTGCATTTAATTTAATATCAGGTACCCCTACAACTTCACCTAATATATCATAAGCATAAGTAGAGTGATTGGATTTACCACCTACAGAAGTTGGTTTTAACACCATCATAATATCATTCTGAGCAAATTCGTTTTCTTTATAGAAACCATCTCTTAAAGATTGTAAATCTACAAATCCACCTAATGTATTTACCAGTGCATGAAATTTAGTATTAGGTTTTTTAGATTGTTCATTTACTGCTATTAAAAAAGTTTTTCTTTTAGGGCTTCTTCTCATCGCAGGCCAGCTATCAAACTCTTCTAAAGTTTCTCTAATATTTTTAACTGGATTAGTTGCTAATGCTTTTTTCTTAAATGTATTATAATCACCTAAGTTATTAGCATACTTATCAAATACTTTTTTGTTAAATAACTTACTGGTTTCTGGAGAACCACTTATAATAAATATAAAATCAGCAGCAGTTATATTTTTGTCTAATTTTTTAGTATCTAAACCACTTGCCCATATAGCTCCTTTCTTTATATTTTCAGGTTGTAATGCAAAACTTGGACCTGCATCCATACCATTACCTAATCCTAATTGATCCGCTACCCAAAACCAAACTTTCTGGTCATTCTTAATTATGTTATCTACTAATCCTAATAAATCAATCTTATTTTTAGGAGTAACTAAAGACATATCATAAGACTTCTTAAAATCTATCTGAGGCTTTTCTGTTTTAGATGGTTTATTAATAGTGGTTGGAGTTCCAATAGGAGCTGTTCCGTCATCTATCACTTCTATATCTCCTTCTGTAACTTCTGTTCCCTCTCTTACTTTCTTAGATACTGTGTTGAAGAACTCAATCATATCAGCCTCTTCCTTAGTAAACTCTGTTATGTTAACAGGTAAACCAACAGCTTTAGCTGCTTTCTGTAACCATCTCTTTACTATATTTTTAGTTGGCCCATCTAACTGCGTATAAGCTGCAGATAAATATCCAAACAACTCAGACACTTGCTCTTCATTTTGTTCTTCAATAGCATAGTCTTTAGCAAAATCTTCTATAACTTCTTTTAAATTAGAATCTTTAGGCATTGCTTTTACTACAGCATCTAACATTCTCTTTGTAACTTTATTAAAGTCTGCATTGATTCCCAGTTTCTTTAATAGCACTGCGTGCATAACCTCATGGGCAACAGTTCTGGTATTAGCCTTAGGAGCGTTGATATGAATAGTATTAGTTGTGGGAGAAAAGGTTCCTCGTGTTCCTTTGTTTGCCGCACTAACTGCTTGATTATAAGCGTCTTCTGTAGCGTGAAGCACAATATTGGCATTAGGCATTAACTTAGCAATAGCCTTACCTGCATTCTTAGCTTGTCTTAATAAAGAAGGAAGAATCCTTACTGCTTTAGGATCACCTGCAGTTTCAGTTACACTTACATTTTCACTTACACTTACACCTGGTAGTGTTACCTTTGTCCCATCATTTTTTTCTATAGTAACATTATCATTTTCACTATCTACTTCAACTCCTTTAGTTTTAACCTTAGAATCAGTTTGTTCAGGAGTTCCTTCTTGCTCCTGCATACCTGTTTGTTCATTAAATATAGATGTTAAATCTTCTACTTCCTCTTGCGTCTGCGAGTCAATATCTGTTTCACTTTCGATACTTTCCTGGGCAGGCTCCCCTTGGGTGTCTCGCTCTCCCACTTCTTGGCTACCCTCGGTAGATTCTTGTACATCCACTTTCTTTGGGCTTGACTTTTGAATGGCATCTCTTTTAGTTTTAATTTGTTCAGGAGTTGGGTTCTCTACTCCCTCCTCTTTTAATTCATTTATTGCCTGAGTATTTAACTCAGTCTCTTGTGCTTCTTGTTGGTTTTGTATATTACCAGATCGAACTATTCTTTCTACATCATTCTCTAAATCTAACAACTCTTGTTGTTGTCTTTTAGTTAATTGTTTATTATATTTATCTATATCATCTTGAAGTTCTTGCTGTCTTAAAAGATTACCAAGTAACTCTTTCTTTTGATTAGTAGGAAGGTCAGATGGTATTTGATCCATAACACCATTAACTTTATCATACATATCAATTTCACGCTGTCCTTCCTCTTTAGTAATTTCATTATTTAAAATACGCTCTTTAGTTTTTTGAATAAACGCATCTCTTACTACAGGTTCGTTATGAATATCTTCATACATTTCAAATATACCATCAGCTAATTTGGTAAAGTCTCCAGTAGATGCTACAGTTGCAATAGCTGAAGGAGTACCAATTACAAATCCTCCCACTGCCTCTTGTGCTCCTGCTCTTATTACTTGCTTAACCCCATCTCCAAATGACTCAGGAGTATTAAACATATCTTTACCTTTCATAGCATTATAAGCTTCTTTAAAACCTATATCAGCAATTTCTTGTGCTAAACCTGTTTCAAACTCAGCAAGTCCCGCTGCACTTACTACTAACGATCCTTGCGCAATCATACTATTTACTTCTTTTTTAACTACTTCTCTAAAAGTTTTTCCTGTAATATCTTTCCCATGCTTATTAAGAACTTTTAATAATACTTTACTTGCTAAACCTTTCTGAGCAATAGCATTTCTAAACCCAAGATTTTCTAACACACCAACTACTATACCTAAAGGAATAGTAAACTTAACTTTTTCTCCTTCTGTTACATCATCAAACTCAGGATTGTTAGCCATCTCCTCCATTACATGATCCTCTACTTGAGATATCATATTAAAAACTCTTATTGGTGCAGGCCCTAACATAGCTGGTATAGACTCAGTTACTCCTAAAAGAGCACCGCCCCAAAAACCTTCTTTGGTTTTTTTAGTTGCCTCAATAGTAGTTTCAGACATTCCTATTGTTTCTCTTAAGCCTCCTCTTACCGCTGGTATTACGTCAGATTTAATATCTTTTCTTAACTCGTCTAAAATTTTAGATTCTATATCATCTAATAAAGTTGTAGTTACTTTTCGAGTAGAAGCAGGGGTACCATCTTTTATAGATCTTGCTGATTTAATTTCTTTAGTAGTTCCTGGAGTTTTTTCTATTAACTCTAAAAATCTTTCATACTCTTCATTATTAGAAATAATTTCTTGTATTCTTTCATCTGTGTATGTATCTCCTAAGGCACCTGATTCTCTTGCTTTAGTAAGAACTTTTGTCCTATAATCATCTTCACTCATTAATCCACTACCCACTGGTCCTTGTACATAAGTTCCAAAATCAATAATTCTATTTGCATTTTGAGTAGCTATACGTGCAGCTCCATCTAAAAAAGCATTATATCCTAAGCCTAAAACACTCTTTTGCTTAGACCTCATTTCATACCAATCACCTAAACTCTCATCTAACTCTTTACTTTTAGTTCGTAAATTCTTTTGAGATGTTCTAATGTTTTGTTGAGCAATAGCAAGTTTCTCTGCAAGAACTTTAGGTGTTGTTGACATTTGATTTCCATCAGGGCCTTCTACATATATTACTTCATCAGGATCTTTTTCTTCTATATTATTAGAATCATAAAAATTTTTAGCAGCTAAATATTCTTCTATTTCATTTTTTATTAAAGAAGCTTCATCACTAAAACTTTTATTTATTTCATCAACTTCTTTTTTATTTTGAATCTTGGCTTGTTTTTTAATATATCCTGACTCTAATTGCTGCAGCTTAGAACTTTCTTCTTTATTATCTTTTAAAAATTGTTTAAGTTCATCTGAATATTTACCTTTAAAGAATAATGCATCTAACTCTACACTCAACTTTTCTCCATTAGCCGCTTCTACTTTCATTTCATCTCCAGTAAAATCTGCTTCTTTAAAAGTAAATCCGTAGTCATTAAAATGATAGTTCATTAAAGGAACTACATTCTCTTCTGTTTTAGAAATAAGGTCTGGTGTAATTTGTTGTAAAGACTCCTCAAAAAAATCTGTAGTATCCTCTTGATCAGGAGTAACAAATTCTGTTTCTTCAGTAGATATAGTTTCAGGTTGTATTAAATCTTCAGGATTTACCTGATTTCCTGCCCCTATATTTGTAGTTTCAACATCATTAGTTTCGGTTTCCAAAGACTCCGATGAGCCAGGTTCTTGAACCTCCTCTGTATCTGACACCATAACTTCCTCTTCTCCAGTACCATTGCCAACAAGATTTTTTTTTTCACCGATACCAAATAAAGTTACGAAGTCATTAACAGTTCCATTATATCCTGTTTCAACAAAGTGTTTATAGGTATCATTAACAGCATCTTCATTGGTATTAAGGAGTGCTTTATAATCATCTATTGTACCTTGGTATCCTGTCTCTACAAAATATTGGTACCCGTCATTAATTGCTTCTTCGTTCATATATTATGTGTTGTATTTACTTCCAGTTCCTTTAGATGATCCACCACTACCTGTACTTCCTGCGTTTTGATTACTTACAGCAGTCTCAATAGATTTTTGCATAAAGTTTATAATTTCTTCTACACTATCTCCTTCACCATAAATATCATCATATATAAACTCTTTTCCTCCAATAGTAAAGACACCGTTACCATCTACAATTTTTAAACTACCACCACCTTCAAGACCACGTGGCATTATCTCGTCCATATCCATAAGTTTATTAAATTCTTGCTCTACTTGTTCTATAGGATCAGACGTAGAATTTAAAGTACTACCTAACTCACCATACATATAAACTGAAGGAGTAACCTCTTCACCATCCGCATTAGTTACATTCATTCTCTTATAAGTAATCTTATCTTTAGCTCCTTCACCTCCAGCTTCTCCTTTACCTACCCCTCTTGATAAGTCGCCTGTATAATCTGATTCTGCAATATCATATTTAGTAGAACCTTTTGGAGTAATCTTTTCATAAAGCTCTCTTTTAATTTGTTGACCAGTTTTTTTAGTTCCATCATTATTATAAGGATCAACAATAGCATCTTGCTGACCTTGAACTTTAACTACAAAATTTTCTGGAATTTCTTCCCCTATTTTAGTAGCTCTACCTGAATCAACATCTTCTTTTGTAGCTACACGTACATTTCTTTTAATTTTATTTAACCTTGGAAGATCTGGATTGTTTTTATTAATATCATCAATTAAATTCTGAGCTGCTGCGTCTGACTCCGCCTCGTTACCTGACACCACCATGTCTACATTTTTAATATAAACTGAAGCAACTTTTTTTCTATCTCCTAATCCTATTTCAGAAGATGTTGCAGCTCTTGTTTGAGCCAGTCCTTTAACACTTTGTTCTTTAGAGTAATCAAGAGCTCCTGTTATTTGTGCTCTTGCATATTCTTTAGCAGCCTTATCTTGAGTCTCATTAAACTTTGGCTTGTATAAATTATCCTCACCAAATTCCATAACAAGATATGGGTTGTTTTTTTCATCACCACCATTCTCTTCCATCCATCTGTCATAATCTTCCTCTCCACCTACCTCATACTTAGTACCATTAGGTGTTGTTAAATTACCATTAACAATCATGGACTGAACATTATATGGAGAAGAAGTAAGCTGGTCTACCTTAAGACTTAAAAAATCATTCCCGTCTTTAGTTCCAAAAAATTCTTCCTCAGCTCTGCTTTTCATTTCTTTTGTTATCACAACATTAGGACCATACTGTTTTCTAATCATTGTAGTGGTAACAGTACCCATCTCATCCTTGATAGCTAACACCTCTTTACCTATATCAAAATTATCAATCTGTTGCTTCATAAGTAAAGTCATCCTTTGAACACTCATACTCTCTCCAGGTATTGGGTTTCCTTTATCATCTGTTCTTAACATAACCATATCCCCCGTTTCAGGATCAGCTTGTAAACTCATATTATTCATATTAGCAAAGCCCTCTAACTGCTCAGCTATCCACTGTTCCCCTGGAGCACCTGTTCCATCTTGAACTCTTGCGGTATACTCTTTAAAAGTATTGTCAAATTGTTCAGCATTCTTTTTAACTAAATCAAATCCAGTTTTTAAATTGTGTTGAAACATCGTATAGTCAGCAGGCTTAGCTAATCCTCTCTTAACTAAATTATAAAACTCTTGTTCTTTATTAGCAGCATCTTGACCACCGTTCATAACAAACTGCTGAATAGTAGGGTTGTCATACTCACCAATATCTTGTAATGCTTTTTGTTGGTCTTGATAACTTTTCTCAATTGCATCTTTTTTTGCTTGTCTTGTATCACGAATTTCTTCAAAAGTTGTCGTAATATCTTTTGCAGCTTTACCCCAATCTACTGTTGATGCTGGGTCTTGTCTTTGATATACATCAAAGTCTATTTCTTTTTTACTTGGTATTGCCATAGTTTATTTATCTATTAAGATTGCATATAATCCATTCCTAAATCACTTTGAAACTCAAACTGATTATCTACTTTATTAAATAATGCTCGTCCTTTTTCAGCATCTCTAAGTTGTTTGTATTGATCTCTGGAATAATCATTAGCCCCTAACTGAGCTGCAAACTGTGCGTCTGTCATACCCTCAGGTTTCTGATCTGCATATTGTGATGCTAATTTAGCACCCCTTCTATCTGCTTTACTCTGTCCATATAAAGGTGCCAATGATGCTGCTGAAGTAAGAGCCCCTCCTACACCCGCAATACCCTGCTCAATACCTGCAGCTCTTGCCGCTTCTGCATCTCTCATTCTCATGTTCTGCTCTTTCGCTGCAGCTACATCCATCTGTATAAGCTGTTGGTTTATAGCGTCTTTAGATTCAGCTTTCATTTTATTTAAATCTGAAATTTCTTCCCCCATAGCAATACGAGTTTGTTCCGCTCCTGCTTGAGCCTGAGCCCCAACCCTACCTACTCCAGCTGCTAAAGCCCTTGCATCTCCTTCTTGCAAAGCCTCAACCGCTTGCTGTTGTTGTGCTAAATTAGTTTCAAACTCCGCTTCATATGCATCCATAGGAACATTCAGTCCTGCAAAATAATCTTTCTCTGCCTTTGCTTTTGCTTCAGACATTGCCTTTGCTGCTGCTGTATTTGCTTCTTCTGCTAATCTTTTTTGTTTAGCTGCTGCGCTAAATCCTTGTACCGCAGATGCTCCTGCTGACGCTATTCCTACTACTGCTGTTGTTACTGCTGCCATATTATATTATTTTAATCATTTCGTGAGTGTAAGTATCACCCTCTTTAAAACCTACTTTTTTATATACATCAATTAAAGGTTTGTTTTTAATCAAAGCATATATATATTTTTTTCCTAACGCTTCTGCTTCATCACTTATAGTTTTAACTAATAACTCTAAAGCTTCTTTTCTTTTTTGCCTGTCTTTATATTTTAAATTAGAAATAATCCAATCGCACCATGCTGCTTTTGAGTTAGTTACATACATAAAGCCTGCACATATTGGAACCTTGCCATCATAAACCATAAAGCCACCCATACCATCATCAGGCAAAAAATCTTTTGAAGGCGGTGTCCATCTCCAATCTCTCCACCAATTACATAGAATATTTTCATAGTCGTCTGCATGTAATGGTAAGATATTTAATTTCATTTACGCAAAGATAGTAAATTCTATGGATTACTTTTCATTACACTTCCTCCTACAGCAAACAATTCAACTGCATTGGTATTAGTATTTTCAAGCGTAAAATTTAAATAGTATCCACGTGCACCATGTGATTCTGCTACAGCATTTTTAGCAAATAAAATAAAGTCTGTAACTGAAGGAACTGTACCTGTAGTACAGTTAACAGTAATAGATCCTAATGTAGCTACACCAGTAGCAGTAGTAGAGGGTTGAGTGATAGCGGTTATTACACCACCAAGAGTAGGCGTACCTGCTGGAGCAGGGAATGTAGTAGGGGTTACCCAATACATTTCATCACCAACACTTACTATACTTCCTATGTCTACGTTAAACTCTATAACAACTGCTGTTACAGGACCTGTAATATTAATACACGCCCCAATCCCATTTACCGACCTGTCTTTTAAATCTAAGGTGTTTTCATTCTCTCTTAAAAACGTAAACCACTCTCCTTCCTTTTGCTCAAAGTAGGTAGACAACATAGACCCAGTCCCTAAGTCTGAGAACAAACTTGTACACGCCCACCTGTCATCACTCTCGTACGACATGGTCTTAAACAATTTAATAGTCATCGGCTCTACATTAAACACTGAGGTAATAGTAGAACTATACTGAACACCGTAATAATTATTTCTTAGTAAATTGGTATTATGTCTATATAACTGACCACCTTTCCAGCTGTAAAAAAAACCATTCATACCACACATATAATCTGGTATAAAAGAATAGAACGAAGGCCAGCCTTTTACGTCTTCGCTGTAGGATAATGTTTGTGCTGGGTATGATGACATATTTTTATTTTAAATATTAAACTATTGTATATCAGAACACGCTACTATAGATTTAACAATACCATCTATATACGCTCCGTTTGATTGTACATTATATCCTTGATTAGTATAATCTTCAGGAGGTAATGCTTGTTGTTGAACAGGAGACCTTGCTGCCGTACTTCCATCAAACCAAACAGGGCCTGTATCCTTATACTCTCTTACCCCAACTTCTACTATCCAGTCTCTTAACCCTCCACCATCATTAGCATCAAAAGTCATTTTGTAAAGACCAGCAGCTAAAGGGTTTTCTCCGTTTTCATCTGTATATATCCAGTCATGCAAACCTAATACTCCATTTGGTTGACCCATTGCAACATTTTGAGTTGGGAAATTTGCTCCACCATAATAACTTGAATTAGGATTTGAAGTGCCGTAAGCATCAACAGGAACATGATAATAAGTTGTCTGATTAGGAGCTGCACATACTGTGGTTGGGTCAGTTCCTTTAGCAAGTCTTATACTACCCTGTATTCCTGTTAATAATCGAGGGCAATCTACTTTAAGTCCCCACCAAGAACCACAAGGAGAGTCTACTGTAATAGTTAATATATTATTTGAAACTCCAGGAGGAGAAGGAACAACCATAGTAGCCCCCCTGTATTCCATTCCAGGTGAAGGCCAAGGAGTTCCAGGAGTTGCAAGGGATGAAGAGTAAGAGTATGGAGGTAAATTAGGAGCTAAAGCCCTGTTAGGAGCAAAAGGATTAGAAGGTACTAATAAAGAGTCAGGTAGTGGAGGAGGTCTTTCAAAATAATTCCAATTTAAAAGTGTGGACTCATACGTTCCTGCGTTATTTGACAAACCTGTCCATCCTAAAGGTGCTACTTGAGACCCTCCATTCCAAGGTCCTGTAGCAACAAACGCTTGGGTATTAGCATCCCATATATATTCTTGACCTGTAGGAGAATAATTATCACTACCAAATTCTGTAGTCATTGTCTCTGAAGTTCCAACAAAACAATCATCTGAAGAAACTGGTCTTGGAAGAGCATCAGGTGATCCTATTAATCCTGTTTGATAACCACCAACTAAAGCACTATACTCTGATGCTGTAATACCATTATAACTCCAAGTACATTGATCGGGAGAAGGAAAAGTAGTAGTGTTTAATTGCCCAGAACTAAATGTTATTATTGCAGCTCCTGAAGTAGACCCTAAATTTATATCTATAGTATACCTACCCGTACCTCCGCTATTCTGCCATTGTGTATTACATGCAAGCGAACAAGTAGGGCATGGCTGAGGAGGGCCTAAAACCCCTGAAGTCATTACTCTACTAAAAGATCCAAAAGTATATATACCATCAGATGCAACTGTAGTTAAAGCCGCATCAGAATATAATTGTGTTGCTGAAGAAAATGATACTCCAGCCCAATATACTGTAGGTGTTGTACAAGCCATAATTTATTTATTTATTTTTAACATGTTCCACTATTTATTACCACACCATTTTGACCAAGTTGAATCCATTTTTTTGGTGACGTTGTTGATGGGTTATTTACGTCAACTATATAAAAACCAGTACCTAAAAATCCTTCAAAAAACAAAGTTCCATTTACATTAACTTGTGCATTTGGATTACAAGTATTAGTACTGTCCATATAACATATGTCTCCAATTGTAGGGGTACTATAAGCACCAGAGAATGATTTCAATCCTAAACTTAAAGGACTATTTGTATCAGTAGCACATACTTGTGTAGCATTCTGTGTTTGTGGGCCAAAGTAACATGTGTTACATGGAGGAGTACAAGTACAACAAGCTTCTTCAATAGTTGATCCCCCTGTACAATAGCATACTGATTGACTTGTTATCATTCTTAAATCCCATATTAAATATAAATAATCATTAACAGCAGGCATATTAAAAGCTGGTTCAGTAGCCTGAAACACACCTGTAGATGGATTAGTTATAGGACCACTAACTACTGATGATGCCGCAAGTAAACTGGCAATATCTGCAGTACTATTACTATACAAAGTACTTGAAGATAATATTTTAAAACTATGTAATGCAGGATCAAAATCAAAATTATCAGGAATAATTTTTTGAGTCCTTATATTTATATCTGAACCTGTAGATGGGAAAACACCAACTCCTCTTACCCCTGTAGATGATTGATATATTGCTGGTTGAGATGTTGTTAAAGCTGCTGCCGTTAAATTATAAGGACTTATTGTAGGAGTGTTAGTCCAATTATAAGATGTATGAATAAACTCATTAACATAATTTGGAGAATTAACCACAACCTGAACAACTGTTAAAGGTATGGTTGGCGGACACTCTATTGTTATCTCATAGCTACTTAAATTATTAACTGTAATATCTACATTAGCTTGTGCCGATGGAAGAGATTTGTTAAAACTTAATGTTCCTGCACCTGTTAATCCTACTTGATTTATAACTACCGAACCGTTCCAAGTAATAACTATATCAATAGACCCTAAAGTTATATTGTATGGTATATTAACTTGACCTGTTACTGTTCCTAAAGAAACATTGTAATTTAAATTATCAGTAGTACTATACTGAGTTAATGTAGTACCACAAGGAACCTTAGCTCCTGGAATAAATATACCAGTGTTGTTTGTAGTTAAAACATACTCATTCATATAAGGATCATAACCTCCTAATTTTTGAGTAGCAAGTTGAGCGTTAAATCTATCTCTAAACCAAGAGTTCATACCATATTGTGACACAACTTGTAGTTGATCACTACCTTGAGATGCACCTCTTAAGTTAAGTACAGCTCCTCTTTTGGTATCTGTAAAAAACATATCATATCCCCAAGAGGTAAAACTTTCAGGATTAAAACTAATTCCAAATTCTTCTATTCGTGCTACCTGAGTTCCTAATATTTCAGGTACAGATGCAATTGCACCACCACCTGTAGAGTCAGTAATAACATTTTTCTTTACTAATACATATGATATTTTATCTTCTTGCAATGTAAGAATGTCTGTTTCTCTTGCGTGTAATTTCATGATAGGACCAAAAGAAGTTTCGCAATCTTTAAAGTTTACTAAACCTAAATTAAACTCATTTAAGTTATTACTGTTAGCGGCCCCACTATACACACCGCTGTATGTCATTCCTGCAAAACGGTCAGCCTCTTTAAAGTCTTGATTAGAAACTGCTAATACTCTTTCTCCTAAATTAAAAAACTTACCTGCTGGACTATCTCCAATTCTATAACTCTCAACACCATTTCCAAATGTATAACAATTATATGCAGTTAAGTCTGTAGTTAAATCTGTAGTTGGACTTTGATTAACAGAGTTAGGAGCTAAACTATAAGTGTTAGACTGAACGTCATATATAGTATTAGCCATATGATAAGGCTGAGCACCTGCAGTTTGAGGTTCAATATCTAATAGTTCTGATGCATCATAAAATAAATTAGGGTCTGCATCTTGAGGCACAGTTTCAAATACAAATAAAGATCCCCCTCTTGTAACCTCTATAAGTGTACTACAATGACCATTATAATATTCAAATGCTTCCCAACAACGAGGAATATTACAAGTATTTACAAAAAATTGTCTACCATTTGTAGCTTGTCTTATTCTACACACACTATTAAATTGATTTTCTGTACACCCACTTCCTGATGTAACCAGAACTGGATCAAAAGATATAGCCATTTCTTGAGCAGTACTTGCCTGTTGAGTTGTCATTTGACTTGCAAGATCATCTCCTACAGCCCAAGCGTGAAAGCTTTGGTAATCTGAAGTAGAAACAAAAGACCTATCGTAAGTTAAACTCTTACTATCACAATCGCCTCCGCCTCCGCCTCTCCAATTACGAATTTTAATTCTTATAGTTGATCCAGCAGGAATGGTATAAGGAACACTTGGAGTAGCATTATCATTTAAACTATAATTACTGATACATCCATCTTTAAAATTACCTGCATCATTTGCATCTTTAGACATTCTTCCTCTAAAGTAAGAAGGCTCTGTGCTTTCAATATTAAAACTACCTGGTTTTAATAACATATAAAGACCAGCTAAAGAAACACTCGTTATCTCTTTAGTAGCAAAAGCCTCTACTGCTAAAACAGTTGTAGACACTTCTGATGCTACCGCACCTCCTGTGTCCACCTTTACTATTAATTCATCTCCAACTTTTACTAAGTTTTGATTATTACCCTCTAACTTAAACCACACTAAACTTGGGTCGTTTTCATTAGTCAGACCACTACTTACTCCTGACTGTTTACCTGATCCATCTTGCTGGTAAAAAGTATTTGAAAAAATAGTCATATAATTCCCTTCACTTGGCTTTATTACAAACTTATATTTCTTTGCCCAATAAGGAGGTAAGTTACTTAAAGTAACTCGTATTTTATTTTTATAAGTTGACTTGTCAGGTTCAACAAATACAGTGTTAGTATCAGAGACTAATACTGTAGATGATCTACCGTAGTCATCCATATACACAACGCCTACTTCGTAATCTCTATTTGAATGTAGACTGTTTGTTTTACTTACCTGCCTGTATCCAGCAGTACATCCATACCCTATAAAGTTATAATAAATAAATGCTTCACTATAATTTGAGGAAGCAGGTGAAGTTCCGTCTGTATAATAATATTGAGTAGCAGGAAGCTCCAGAATGAAACCACCAGCAGTTGCTGTAAACTCAATACCTGAAGGGCTACACAATGCAGAGCTTCCAGATGCAGGAGTTATTTGATAATTTACCCCACTTGTTTCTAAAGTTACTAAACCACCATTTATATCTGTTAACCCTAAGTCATTGGCTGCTATTGAATTAACACTTGCTGTTAATCCTGTAGTCATATCCATTACTATATCTCCTACTGCTAATCCAGCAATTAAAGTAAAGTCTATATTTGAATTGGTTAAAAATCCTGCAACAGCTGCGTCTGTAGCTCCTGAAGTAATAATAGTATTACTACATGTTAAAGGAAAAGATGATGGAGTACATTGTTGTGCTACCGTTCTTCCACCATTAATTAATTCTAAGTTAGTTCCTGTCATAGGAGTTACTGCAGCTTCATAAAACTTATCTGAAAGTGTAGCTCCTTCATTTGAATTATAACAAGGATAAAGCTCTTGAATTGAGTTAGAACTAAATCCTTGAGCAATAGAACCTCCTATTCTTTCTTTAAACTCTTGAGATGCACACATTTGTGTTACATTAGGATAGTCAACAGAACACGTAAAACTCATTCTAATTGTAAAAGGAGACTGCTGATTAAAATTATTTCCATTATTAGTACTACACTCTACCCCTGTACCGGAATCATTACAGGTAATACTGTTTTGAGAAATAGAAAAACCAAAGAAAAAAGTAGTCCCTGTTTTTATATCTCCTGAAGTTGGATTTGCAGCCGTTAGATCCCATGTTAATCGAGAGTCGGTACCTAAAGCTCCGCCTCCTATAGTATAAGCAGAAGTCTGTACAAGTGGATTTGCAGCTACTGCAGGAACACCACCTTGAGCAGGACTTGCAACCGATCCATTTCCTAAAGGAACTCCCGCTATCTCTTCAAAGACAGGAGCTACAGTATAATTTATAGGTATTTTATTCCCATCAAAAGCAGAAAGTAAATCATAACCATCCACATAGTTTCCGTATATTAATCTATTACCTTTAATGGTTTGAGCCTTAGCAGTTCTTGGAACATTATCATAAAGTCTTAGTAATTCATCTGAACCTAATGTGGTATAGATTTCACTATTTGTAAATCGATGAGTCATAGTATCATTATTAGGAATACCTAAGTCATCTTTTTTAAATCTTTTAATAACATTTATAACATTAGATGTAGTTTGTTTAAATAACAAATCTATTTCTACTACTCTTTTAGTACCTGTAGAGAATGTAACATCAAAAGCTTTATAAACATTATACATCCCTGCATTTAAATAGTCATCAATACTAAATCTAAATTCACGAGGTTGAAACGCAGGATCACTAAATAAAGATATTGCACTATACCCTCCATCTGTATATCTATATCTATAAGCAAAAGTAACAAACCTGGTTTGTAAATAATTTTCTTGACCTACATAGTCCTGTATAGGAACCACTACTGGAGATCCTAACGGAAAATTTTGTCCTGCCGTAGTATCAAACTCTTCGTATCCTGGTGGCTTAACTATTACGCTAATATCTTCTTCTTTAAATATAGTATCTATACCGCCTACAGGATAATCATAGTCTCTTGTTACATTAATTACTCGAGGAGGATTTATATCGTCAGTAAAAAATAATAAATCTTCTATCTTATTTATACCAGTAATTAAATGTTTTTCATCAAAATTTAAAACAGATGTACTTATACAGTGATAAGTCAAAGAAGAAGTATTGGTATTAAAAGATACTATTAAGTCAACCTTACCTGTAGGAGAGTTTGGATTATTACTATCATGTATAAACCAATAAAGAGTTTCATTTATACCATCTTCATAAACTCCAAGTGTCTTTCCATTGACTGTTTGCCCTGCATATTCAACATTAGTTAAAAGAGAATTACCTTTAGAGTTTTCTACAGCTCCTATTTCAGTAGCTTCAGTAGACCCTAAACGAACATTTAAAGCATCTATATACTCTCCAGGTGGAACCAAGCGTTCATCAACGCTCTTATTCATTTTACCTGCTATAAAATTTGTTGAGGCTTTTGCCATATTATTTTAACCATTTATCCTGACCTCTTAAATTTTGTAAGAGTCTGCCAGGGTGTATATTACTTAATCTTAATTTAGCATTACGAAGCAAAGAAGACTTATCTTTTCTTGCTCTGTTTACTATATATTCCTGTACTCCAAATCGGCCATTTAAAATAGCATATTTAATATATGCGTATATAAAATCTTCAAATAATTTGTTAACACTAATACTGGAGTCATCACCATTTTCCATACCATCAGAAATATATTCTAATACCACTAACTTTCCAGCCATTCCTGAATTAAAGTTTATAACACCTCCTTTTTTATTTATACTAAAAGTAGGATTTACATTTGCTGTTTCTGTGTTTAATCCAAAACGTGCACCTATTGCATAATCAAAACACCAATTTCCATTAATACAATAACCTTCCTGTCCATGATAAGGACCTTGTCCTAAATACATTGTTCTTTGTTGTCCTGATAATCTTTCTTTATCAAAAAAAGAATTGTTAGGTTTTAATACATTTCCGTCTATATCAAATAATATTTTACAATCATTATCTTGTAAGTATGCCCCACTCCAATTAGTTTGAATATTTTCTGTCATTGGATACAGCATACCATTTTGTTCTAATGAGATTCTCACCCAGTTAACATAGTCAGGTGGAAGTACAAATCTTAATTGATCACAAATCTGAAGTTCTAATATTTTTATTTCTTTCATTGCATCGTAATTCAATTCTTGAATTCCTCTTTTTGCATGAAACAAAACTTGATATCTATTTAAGTTGTTTACAATCTCATTGTTACCTTGAAACATTAACATGAAATTATTTACAATATCTTCTAAAGATATGTACTGATAAGACCCCCAATTAGAATCAGTTGGTACTACCCCATTGTTTTCATAATATTGATAATCTGTAATATATGTCATAATTAACTTGTTTCTTGTATTTCGTTACCCTCTTCAGTTTTCCCAAAATTATATACTTCAGCATCTCTAATTTCTATACCTACATACTGACATATCTTTGCAATTAATGTTGGCTCATCAGACTGAGGTAATTCAAACTCTTGAAAGTCAGGCTGTGTAGGATCAAATATTGGCTCACCAACTCCTAAGTTTTGCCAAGTCCATTTAGGTATCTTAGGATATCTTACATACTGAGCTTGTATATCTCCTACGTTTAATATAGTAGTAGGATATACTGTTATTATATTACCATCTAAAACATATGCTGGATACGTTTTAGTAGGAGCAGTTAAAGCAGAGTTTGTTAAATAAAATATTTTATTTTGATTAACCCTTTCTACTTCTCTAATATTTGTATTAGAATAAATGACATAATTCTGACCACCAACTAAAAATATATCTGCACTTAAAGTTACTACAGTACTACTAAGAACCCCTGTAATATAAGCCTGCTGTAATGTTGTAGTGTTAACCACTAAAGAACCAATCTTAGGTGTTGGTGATGATGCTGGTATTATCGTCCATCCTACAGCATTTATATCTATTAATTGATTTGCTACTACTGCAGTATTTGTTCCTTTAAATAAAGGGACTGAATAATAAAATAATTTATTTATTAGATAATAATCATTAGGTAAGTTATAAGTATTAGAATTGTTCTGAGATAAAAAAACTTGATTAGAAAAACTATCCATCACCTCTACTAATCCTTTTATTACATCAGCATAACCTTCACCTGACATTCTGCTATTTTGTTTGTTGATCCAATTATTATAACTATAAAAGTAATCTTCAAACATATCTACCTGCGCTTGTTTAGCGTACAAATTAAAATCTTGAGGAGATATATATCCGTAGTTATTTTTATTTGCTATAGCTAATACAGTATTCCTTACTTCATTTATTGATGCTGCCATATTATATAAACATTTCTACAAAGATAACAAAAAAAAAGAGGCCCACTTTTTTTGTAGGCCTCTCTTAATATATAATAATTAATTATGCTAAAACTACAGAAGTAGCATAAAGAACTGAAGGTCTTGAAGCCACTACAGGAGCAACGACCATTGGCATTTCAGCTATAACATCTTTCCAGTCTGACTCTAAAGTTTCAATCATCACTTTTTCAAAAGCTTTTTGCCAGCTATAATTAGCTTGTGCTGCTGATATAGTAATAGTTAAAATATCATTACCTGCTGTTTTAGTTTTGTAAGTTAATACAACAGGTGTAGTACCTGCTCCACCTGCTGTGGGAGTATTAGTAACTATATTATCTAAATTAATTAATCTACCACCATAACCACTTTGAGATATAACAACCGCAGCATCAGATCCGTTATCATCAAAAATAAAGTTATCCATAGTTAAAGAAGTATCAGAATTAACCTTTGCTACTTTAGCCATTCTACCAGTTGAAGTATTAATTACTAAGTCTCCTACATTTACATCAGTTAAAAAAGTTCCTGCTGCAACTAAAAAAGCATATGCATTAGCATATGGCCATATTTTAAAAGCAGCACCTGAAGCCTCTAAAGCAGCATTACCTGTTCCAGATATACTTAAAACAGTATCACTATCTACAGCTGTTACTGTAGAAATTGTCCATGTAGTAGTGTCTAAAACTTGATCTCCTACATTTACAGCAGCATTAAAGCCACCTGTAGCATAAGTTAGTTTGCCCGTAGCAGTACCAGATGTGGTACCTGCTATTGCTGGGGAAGCCATGTCCGCTGTTACACTGTAAAGCGGGAGAGGCACGTTAATAAACTTTCCCATAACTATGCTATAACTATTCCTGAAACTGCTTGTGGTGGTATAGCCATGTATGTTACACGAGTCCAAGAAGTTTGTAAAGCAGCAACCATTGAATCAGCAATAAATTTTCTCATACTGAAAGCTACTTGAGCAGCTGCAGTAAGTGTTGCAGTGTTACCATTTAAATAAGTAATAACTGTAGTAGTTGCTGTACCTGAAGCAGCTGTTACTGACAGGACTTCATTTACGTTTAAAAGAACGTCCCCAGAGCCTGTTACTGGGATTGATAAGAATTTTTCCATTTTATAAAAGTTTTTAATGGGTTAATAAAGTGCAAAGATAGATAAAAAAAAACACCCTTATTAGGGTGCTCTTTTAAATTATGTTAATAAAGATTATTTCTTTTTCTTTAACATTTGTTTTAATAACTTGTAAGTCTCCAGTCCTTCATCAGTTTGTAAATAAGAAGATACAATATCATTTGGTTGTTCTCCATAAGGAACTGTTAACATTTTAGTTTTATTTTTAGCTAAGTTAAAATAAACATCTCTTTGGTTGTTTCTTAAAGTTAATAGGTTTTTACTAAAAAACTGAACAACATCATCATACATTTGTAGTGCAGGATCATTTAAAATATCAATAAAGTCTTCAGGATGATTTCTTGAAAAGACAAGGATATCTCTTTTTAATTCTGCGGTACTTAACTTATCTGCACCAGAACCTAAAAGAACACGTGCAACCGTTTCAAGCATTGCAATATCTAAATCTCTTGCTAACAGTTGAGCATCTAAAATTAATTCTTCAATTTCTAATTCTTCAGCCGCATCTTTTGCTTCATCTATTTCATCGAATATCATTCCGTTTCCAGGATGTAAAGATAAAAAGTGTTGAAGTACTTGGTTGGTTCTATCTACAGTTAGGAAACCATCTTCAAAAACAATAGGCTCCATAATAGCATTACCGTCTTGCTCTTCCTCAAAAGGGCTCTTTTGGTTTCTTGCATAACGAAGAGGTTTGTTTACTCCTGACTCTTCATCAAAATAAAGTAATGGGGATCTTTTGTTGTGGTGTGAATTTAACATGAAGCACAATGGTGCTACATCTCTCTTAAGTTTATACTGCTTAGTAACAGTGGTTTTTGGTTTTTTCATTTTATTGTAATTTAATTAAAGTTAAAAAAAAGGGGAGGAGGTTAATCCTCCCCTAAATTAGTGTTACTTATTAATCTCTAAATAAGAAGAAGTTGTTTGCACCTAAAGTACATACAGCTCTTTCAGATAAGAAGTTAACTGTCATTGCATCAAGATCAGAAGTTCTTGCGCCACCAGCTGAACCAGTGATCCAAGTTTTGTAACGTCTGTCTTCAGTCTCAGAAGCTCTGTAACGAACATGTAAGAATGGTCTCTTAGCGTTCTTACCTAAGATTTGGTCATATACAGTTGTAGAACCAGCTGGAACCATAAGTCCATTGATTGCTCCACCTGTTAAACCACCTCTCATAGTAGGATCGTTTAAGTATTTCCAGTCTGACTTGTAGAAGTCATAACCTCTTCGGAATCCTGTGAATCCTAAGTTAAGAGCCATTTCTTCGTCATTGTCAAATAAACCATATGAAGTACCACCAGCTCCGTAAGAGTTTTGAGCAGCTAACATATCGTCAATATCAAATGAGAATTGTCTATTACAGAAAATAACATTTTCCTCGATAGCGCCTTGCTTGTCAAGTCTTTGGATTACTGAATCGAAACCTGCAAGAGCAACTGGGTTACCACCACTCCATACATTTCCTCTTGTATTTACTACATGGAAAACTCCTTCAGAACCTTTGTTTCCTACTGGAGCTGCTGCTGCTGCTGCACCAGAACCTACCGCTGCAGGAACCGCTTCAACCATTGCAGTCTCAAGATAGTCTTCAAAACGAAGTCTTGTTTCGTGCTCAGATTTTAGGTACCATAAGTATCCTGTACCACCATTCTCAGTAGAAATTTCTACCCATCCAATTTGAGCCATGTCAGAACCGCTTACCTCGTAAGTGTCTTTAATGATAATTGGAGAGTTTTCAAATATTAAGTCTTGAGCTTCTAAAGATCCTTGCATTCCTACTTGACCTTTTGCAAACTCAGAACCATAAATAAATATACTACTATTTGTAGCTGCTGCCATTGCTTGACCACCTGCTTCATAGTAAGCTACAGTTACTGTAAATGGAGCTACGTTTGAAACAGCTGTTACAATAGCTTTATTGCTTAGTACAGAACCTGCACTCTCATCAGAAATCATTACAGTTTGACCTACTCTGATTGCTGAAAAACCTCCTGTTGGTTGTGATGAAGCTGGAGCTGCTGGGTTAACTTGAGCTGTTGGAATAGTCCAAGTTGCTACGTTAGCCGCTGCTGCTGCTGCAGATGTACATGCTGTATACTTAGTGTGTAACCTTCCTTGCTCAGCCCATTTAATAAGGTCAGAGTTAGAAGGCATTTCAGCACCAACCATTCTTAAGAATGATGCTACTGTTCTATTACCATATCTTTCAAATTCTTTCTCATATGTATCTGGAAGATACTGATTTAAGAAATCAAAGTTAGTAATGTAATTTGTTGCCAGGGCAACCTGTTGACTACTTGGTTGTAAGTCAAATCCTGGTGTTGCATTAATTGCCATTTTTGTTTAATTTTTTAATTTATACTTTTTTTATACTTCTTATTTTGAGTCCTTTACCACTACTATTATCACCTACGGTTCTAATCTTCAATCCATCTTTACTGAATGTCTGAGGAGTTTTACGCATGTCCATATTAATGTTTTTAGATTTCTTAGTAACATTATCTACAGCTTCGGTCATCCCCTGATTGTAAAAAAATTCAGCAAATTTGTCGAGATTCATAGCTACCGACATAGCTCTATGATATCCTTGAGCGTCATTCATCAATCCTGACTCTGCATCCATATACTTGTTTACAAAGTTGTTTACATTAGATTGTTTACTTTTTAACTCATCTCTATCACCAGGTTTAAAGTTAAAACTTTTTTCTCCGATATTGAACTCAAAACCTTTGAACTCATCGTTAAAAACCTCATCAGTCTTTGATAAAAAATAGTCATACCTTTTCTTCTGTGCTTCTTTAGCAGTGTTAGATTCCTCTACATAACTTTTATAGCTATTAAATTCTTCCATGTTCTCTTTAGATAAACCCTTCCCACTTGACTCAAGAGGAAGTTTATATTTATCTTTTTGTTCATTTAAAAACTTTTTAGCTTTTACAAGTTCTCTTTTTTTGGCTAATTGCTTTTTCTTAATATCTTTAGCATCATCTAAATCTTCGTCAAACGAAAACTTATCTTCTATAATGTCTGAGATATCACTACTATCCAACCCTTCTTCTGTTGAATTGTAATAAGCTCTTAGCACTTGGTCACCATCCATTTCATCATAGTCCTTTTGTAATTTTACAAAGTCTTCGATTCCACGTCCAGTTTCTTTTTTGTACTTAAAATATGCTGAGACATCTTCAGGTAAATCTTCATTTGATTCTTTCGTTTCAAATAATTGATCTACTGAATCTATGTCTTTATCATATCTGCTTTTAATATATGAAAGAACGTCTGCATCATTTAACTCTGGTGCGGGAGTTTCTTCTTTTACTTCTATTTTTTCTGGCTCTGAATCTTTATTTTCTGTTGATTCAAATTTTTCTTCATGTTCTTTAAGTAGTTTTTCTTCTATTTCTACTTTGGATTTTTCAACCCCTGTCACATCTTTTACTATAATTTTTTGCTCGTCCATTTTATTTAATTTAATTTATACAAAGTTAATACTATTTTTATAGGTTTTTCAAGCTTATCGAGGCTCAAATTCTGCTAAGTCAAAACCATCTAAACTATCCTCATTAGACTCAAAGTTAATCGGGGGAAGGTTTCTTTTTCGTTGTTCAATCATTTTAGATTGCTGTGTATTCCCTTGACTTATACGCTCAGCCTTTGCATCCTCTTTTTGTGTTTCTCTTGCGTCAATTTGTGATTGCTCCATACCTCTTAGTTGCATATTCATATTGAATTCAACTTGCATTAATTGGCGTTTAAGGTCTGCTTCATTTTTTTGTTTCTCAATTTCAAAAGCTATCTCAGCTTGTTTGATTTGTATTTTAGCTTGAAGCTCTGCCTGTGTTTGTTGCATTTTAGATTGAGCTGCTTGTTGTTGCAATTGTTGTTGTTGTTGGTTTTGCATTGCCTGCTTCTGCTGCTCTTGAGCTTGTTTTTCTGCAGCACTCTGTTTACGCTTAACCTTTAATAATTGATTAGCCATCTTAAGATTATTAATAGTTCTAATATCAATAGCATCTTCTAAGTCAATACCTTGTTGTTGTAATGCCATTTGTATATTAGCTTCTAATTGAGCCTTTTCTTCTTCATCAGGACTCATCTCTATAAATATTCCAAAGTCATATATATATAGATTTTTTATTTCATCTAAAATATTTAAATTGTATTTACCAATCTGCATTGCAAACTCATCTCTAAAATCTGCATACTGTAATACATCTGCAGTTCTAATAGATAAACATTCTGCTAATGTTTTAGTTATATATAAACTTGCATTTAATATATGTCTTGTTGCTACATTAGAATTTAATGCAGCTAATTTCTGTATACCAACTAAAGAATTTGGATCAGGTGTTGATGCATCACGAGCTTCATTTAATCCTGTAACCTGTCTCATCATATTTAAATAATGATTATAATTACCAATAAGCATTTGCATTTTACTTTGACCACTATTAGATGTTAATTGAGTAATTGGAACTTTAGCATTATTAAACTCACCATCTTGAGTATAACTTCTACCTACCACACTACCTGTTTGGAAGTATAACCTTAAAGCATCTTCAGGATTATAAGCAGCACCTGTGCCTAAGTCTACCTCACTTAATCCATCAGCATCTATAAATACACCGTCTGGAACAACCTTAGAAACAACTTGCTGAATCTTTAAATGTGATATTTGAATTAAGTCTGCAAAAGGAATCATTCTTCTAACTAAAGACTCTAAAGTTCCTTTGTACATTCTTGGAGCACACGCTACATAGTTAGGCATAGCAAATTGATTAGCAGAATTTGGACGCACCATATTCTCCATCATTTCCCATTTTAATATAATATTAGTACCCATAACCATAACCCCCTCATACCAAACATCAATTCTTTTTTCTACTCTTTCAAACTCTCCTTCGTCCATCATTTCTTGTGGAGGATTGAATTGGTCGTCCTTCTCTACTGTTTTAAAAGTTCCTTCTGAAACTTTCTTTTTCTTATAAACAAAACTATTTGTTGTCTTGTAATTAAAATATAGTAAAGTACAAGTATCTCTTGAGAACATACTATTCTCATACATAGCCGCTACGTTATAGTAGTCATACCATGACTGGCTATACTTAGATATTTTCTCCATGTCTTCATTAGTTATATCTGGATCAATCTTAACTAACTCTCCAATTGGAACTGTTTTTATTTCTCCCCAATAAAATGTGTCTTTAAAATATGGGTCCTCTGTGTAACTGTAAACAACATTTGCTGGATCAACATACTCTACTCTAATGCCATCACCAGATTGAAACATATGTTTTGTAATACCTATACCTAAAGTTGTTATATCCATATCAACTCTTTTACGAGTATCTACATAATGGTTTTCTTCAAGCATAGTATTAATAGCAATTTCATTAGCTATCTCTATCCCTGGCTTGTAATTAAGCTGCATATATAATTCCATTTCACTATCCGTTTCAGGTAGTGTTTTAGGATCAACATCAAACATAGGTACTTTAAAGTCTTGTTCTATCTGAAGAAATAATGATTTTGAAATTGAGTTTCTCTCTACCATACTTTGAAACTGATTTCTTTTTTCAGCAGACATAGCGTCCATAGCAACGCAGTTTATTTTAAATAATCTGTCTGACATACCATTAACAACTATATCTACAAACTTAGGTATGATAGGAACGGGAGTCCAATCTAAATTTAAATAAGATAAATCTCCATCAACTGCTAATTCATTTTTATATTTAGCAATAGGTTGTTCGCCTCTTGCGTACAGTCTTAACCTATGAAATTCTTGCCATTGATTATAAAATCTACACCCTCCTCCATCTTTTCTAAACCACTCATATTGTATAGCTTGACCAACTTGTAACCCAAATTCATCAGTGGCTTTTTTAGCATCACTCGTGAATTGATCTGGGAAGGCTGTTGACTTTATATTTATATTGACTTCTTTCATGTAATTATTTGACTTTTATTGGAGGAATTATTATATCTCGCAAAGTTAATACTTATTTTTGATTTTTCTTTAGACGGTGTGTATAAGTGCTTCTGGTTGGCCATGATAGCTAATCCTGAACTTATAGCTGCATCAAACTTTGTTCTATTGCTAATATCAAATTTAGCCCAGTCTTCTAATGTTTTTCCAAAATACATTACACCCATGTCTCCAGCGTCTCTATAGTCTCCATTAAAATCTATTCCTACATATTTTTCTATGTATGATTCTATAGCAGAAGCATGAGATTGTTTTACGTCTTCAGAAGTATTAGGTATACCTCCTAATTCTCTTTCTGTTTTAGATAATTTATTATAAGTTTTGTCTGGTCTGTTTAAAGAAAAACCTCTGTAACCTCTATTTTTAAAATGATAAAGCAACCTGGGTTTATTGTTTTCACAAAGTATAGGCATACCATAAAATATACAAGCCATTAATACTTCTTCAAAAAATATTTCAGCTGTCTGTGGCCTTGCAATGTATTCTAAAAAAAACTCATTACTTGGAGCGTCTTCCATACTAAATTTAGTTAATCCATGTAAGGCACCATTAGATCCTTTTCCAACTACCACTCCAGATATATCGTAAGAGTCACATCCAAAAGAACCTATATGTTCGTTCCCTGGTTTTTTAATTCCTCTTTGTGATACAATATTATTTTGTAAATGTGGAGGAGGTGTCCAGCTCACTAAAAATCTTCCATGCTTATTAGGACTCCAAATTACCTCAGTATCTTTTATACCGTTCTTCCAAGAAAAAGATCCTCTTGTTAAATGATGATGAATAATTAAAGAATCATTATAATCTACCTGTTGGTATATTTTAGTTAAGTTAAATATAGACTGCTTACTTTCATCTCTAAATGCATGAGACTCAGTACGAGGAAATTGTCTGTAAAATTCATTTAATGCGTCAGCATCTTGCGATAAAGAATCAACTTCGTTTTTCCAATAATCAATAGCGCCAAGAGATATAGGCTCCCCATCAATACCTATTATTGGGGTTTTTGGAGAATGTAATACTGGCATACCATATCTATCTATGTATCCTTCAAAGTTCCATTCCATTGGAACAAACAAACAATACAAACCACTTTTAGTTTGTCCATTTGCATTTCGTTTATTTGGCATAGAGTCTTCATATAAAGATTTAAAATTATTACCACCCTTATCTAAAGCATTAGATGTTGACCCCATCATACACTTACCTATAACCTTACTACCTAATCGTAAACAAGTTTTAGTTACCCTCCAGTTGTTTAATATATTATCAGGCCTTTCCCATTTACCACTTTCATCATGTAATAATAACTGTAGCTTCTCCCCATCATAACTATTATCCCCTGTGTTTTTCCAGTCAATAGTAGTATCTAAACCTTCTAACTCTTCTTCAGCTAAATTGTGCATGTTTTTTTTAGTAATCTTAGACGCTGGAACTCTATAAGCTAACTCTGTTTTAGGCTTATCCATACCATCTTGTATAGGTTTAAAAAAGAAAGGATAGTTGTTAGATATTGGAACTACTTTATCTGTAAACATTTTTTTAGCATCTGATCCAGATTTTGAAAGTATTCCTATACGAGCATCTTTAGTTATAGTAGCCTGATTAACACCTTCACACGAGCTCATAAATGAAAATCCTGAACGCCTTATTTTTAAATAACACATTCCAAAACTTCTTTTATCTGCCTTACATGCTTCCCAAAAAATATAGAATATTCTATTTGCTTCTCTAAAGTCTGGATTACCAACATCAATCTTAGTCCACTGTAAATACATATAATGAGTACCAGTAATATAAGTAGGGACACCATTATTCATAAACCAATATCCTTGTTCTCTTCTATTAAACTCTTCTTCTATATAGTCAACCCATTGAGACTTAAATGTATCAGGGGTTTCGTGCCATTGAAATATAGACTTTACCCTGTTTAATTCTTTAGATATTGGATGCGCTTCCCAGTACTGCTCTTGTTTATCTTTAGATCTTTTATATATATTTTTAGGAACTTTTGGAAGTGCAATCCTTAATCCATTTATATCAATCACACTTTCTATCTGTCCTGTTTTTGATATTACAACAACATCATACTTTTCATTATAACCATAGAGCCATGTCCTTGCTCTGTTCTTATTTGATATAACAGAGTTAGGAATAACTTTACTTATTTCTTTATATAATTTATTTTGATCTTGACTCTGCAAATCCTTTAGGTGTATTATTTTTCTTTTCTGCAACGTTTCCATTAAGCATTGCTCTTTCTTCTTCTATTCTTTTAAGTATTTCAAAAGCATCCATAATACAAAGCTTCTTAGTAGCAGCCGCATTTTTTAATCTATCAGCAGCCAACGGATCTTCAGACTCATACTTTATTATATCTTCTTTAGCTACTTTGATTAATTGTTTAACAGCTTTCTCTCCTGCCTTTATTATTTCTTCTTTAATTTCTTTAGTATCCATTACTTAAATTTATAAAATATTACATAAACTTCTCTGCCTTCTTTCCAAGATGTATTAGGAAATTTACTATGAAAGTAATTAGAAGGGTAAGATAAAATTCTATTTTGCTGATACCCCACTACAGATGAAAGCCTCCATTTCTCCAGCATCTCAGAATCTTCAGTAAGTAATAAATCAAATTCTTTATCGCTAATATCCATAGGTAATTCCTTACCATATACATCGTGTTCATAAAAAGCAGTCCCATGTAAATCTTCTAATTCTCTTGGAGACATATATAAAACAGCAGCCCTATCTGGACGCTCTCCTTTTATCTTAGCGTCTGCATGTATTCTCCAGTCATCATCAAACTCAGCATTAGACATTCTAAAAAAACTTAATATATTATATAGTTTCTTACCTTCAAACTTAGATAGTTTATTTAATACATAATTATCAAACTCTTCGTTAGACTCTTGAATATAAAAATTTTTATCTCCAGCTTTTTTCTCAGTCCAACTTCCTTTTTTTAAATAGTTGTTAGCTATCTCAAATAATTTTTTATCTATAAAATCATCCAGTATATATATCATACAATCATTGTTATGTTATTAGTAAACATTCTATATAGCTTTTCATCATCTACTGTAAAAGGATATTCACTGTCAGGGGTAAATGATATTTGATCCCCTTCCTTTACACCTAAATCTAAAAGCTCTTGGTTAATATATTTAATAGTTCCAAATAAAGGTTCTTCACTGCCTCCCTTAAAAATATAAGAATCTGTAAGTGGAGCTGGCTTTACAAAACAATACTTTCCATGGGCTTTCCATTTTCCTTTTTGTTTGTATAAAAAAAACTGTTCGTTATCTACTAAGAATAAGTTTTCTTTTAAAAAACTTCTACCACTTTTTTCTCTTCCATACATATCATAATAAAACTTAAATACATTATGATGTACTAATAAAGTATCTCCTATTTCTATAGGTCCTTTATAATTAATAGGTAAGGAGACTACTTCTGAAAATCTATTAGAAGCCTCATGATCTTCTTGTGAAGAGCTGGTGATAAATTCTACACCACTTATACTTTTAATATTGTCATACCTCCTGTTGTTTAAAGGTTTAACAATAAAGTTATATGGAGACCTCATTAGAAGTTTATGTTAAATTCTAAAGATATAGGTAGTGTACTTAAAAATTCTTTCCACATATATATCTCATCATTTCTCTGTATCCAGATCTTATAAGACCTTTCACTTCCTTGAATTAAATGTATTGTATGTGAGCCGCCTAAAACTTCTTGACCGACTATGTAGTGCATTGCTCCAGACTTATAGTCAGAGCCAATTGATATTTTTCTAATGTCCATTTCATTTAATTTAATTATATATTATTATGGCACATTTTGTTCAAACGCCATATTTACATCCATTAATAGTTTAGGTTTCCAAGATATATTAGTATCTGTTCTTCTCATAGTCATAAAAACTGCATCTCCAACATTAATATTTTGATTACCCGTAATAGTTACCGTAGCACAATTAATAGCTGTTGCTGATACTGATATATCAGTAGAAGATATTGGTAACATAGAAGATGGAGTACATTTAGGACCTGTTATTTTCCAGAACTCAACATTAATATCTGCATCTGCAGAAGTTGTAATTGCTAAATCAATTTGACAAATAGTCGCCATAGAAAGATAGGTCTGACAACGTGTATTTGTATTTTTAAAAATTTGTCCTGCTAAAAAATCTTGCACACTATATATTGTTCCTGAAGGAATGTTAGGTAATGGATTGTGAATAGCATTTGTACCATCACCAGCTACTAAATCAAGATTACTATTTAATGTGTAATATATATTATTAGTCATTGAAACTGTATTATTTATATAATACCTTTCGTTAAATATAAATCCACTTAATTGAGCAGCGCCTCCTGTTGCTGCTATTGTCATCTGTGAAGCACTATTTCTGGTAATAGTAACGCCTGTTCCCGCTGATAAAGTTACAGGGTCTGCTGTACCGTCACTTCCTGTTAATGTAATATTTGTAGTTCCAACAGGTACATCTAAGTCGTATGTAGTATTTGTTCCTGCTGCTGAAGACCAAGCTAAGGCTGTACCTGTAGAGGTAAGAACTTGTCCTGCTGTCCCAACACTTGCAACGCCATCTTGAATTACTCCTGGTATAGCTGTAGGTACGGTTAAAGAAGCTGAACCTGTTAAAGTAATAGAAGTAGTAGAAGTAGCTCCTACTGCTAAAACGTTATCTAAAGTACAACATGCTGGAGGGGTTATCCAAGACAATCCTGTTCCTGTTGATGTTAAATATTGACCAGCCGATCCTGATGATGATGACCCATCTTGTATGGTAGCAGGCTCTATAAATCCTGTTAATGTAATATTTGCATTTGCTCCTGTAGCAGAATTCCCTGCTGTCAATACTTGTTGCAATGTTTGTGCTGATGCAGATGATGTTATCCAAGAAACACCCCCAGAACCTGTTGATGATAATATCTGTCCTGCTGTCCCTGTTGTAACTCCATCATATAAGCTTCCTGACAAAGCAATAGCAGCTGTTGATGATGTAGTTCCAGTAGCGCTAAAAGTATTGTTTCCGCTAAAAGTATTTGTTCCTGCAGAAGAAATATTATTGCTTGATCCAAATGTCCACGTGCTTGTACCGCTTAGTGTAACACTCTGACCAACCGATGTAGCTCCTGCTGCTAAAGTATCTTGTAGATTGCAACATGATGTAGATGGTATTGTACTACTCCATTCTACTCCTGTTCCTGCTGCATCTACTGTTAACCACTGACCAGCTGTTCCTGTACTACCTGTACTATCATTAATTTGACCTGTAGTATTAAAACTTAATTGTGTGGAATTAATATTTACTTGGCCAGTAAAAGTACTTGTACCTGTGTTAAGTAATGTAGCAGGAGTTATTATTTGTAACTGACCTCCTGCATCTTTTATTTCTAATGTATTTCCACTAACAATAACTTTTTGAGTGGCAGTATTTCCAACAGTTAAAGAGGCATCCCAGCTACTAACTGAAGTTGAAGGACTTGGTATCCACGCTAAACCTGTTCCAGTTGAACTTAATATTTGACCCGATGTCCCTGTACTACCTCCTGCTGTTATAGTAGTTGGCTCTACAGTACCAAAAACAATTATGTTACCTGTAAGAGTAATATTTTGTGTGGCAACATTACCTGTGTCTAAAACTGATTGTAAATCTTGAGCAACACCTCCTGCGCCTACTATATCACTTACTAAAAATGTAACTGTTTCATTATTATTATCAACATCAGTACCTATCAGTAAATCGCTTGCTGATGGAAGTACCGTAGGGTATGCAGTAGTGTTTTCAATTTTTGCCATATCTTTATATTTCTACTATTCTATATTGTAAGTTTATTGTTATCGTCCCATCTCCTAAAGTAAACACACCTCCAAAAGTAGAAAAAAGAAGAGGGTTGTTATCTGTAACTGTATTAACGCCTGTTAACTGCATGTTATATGCATAGGAAGCTGTAGCTCCTCCTGTTAAGTCTGTTGAATTTACAGTTGTATAAACAGCTGTACCACATAAAAAACCTGGGTTAGGAGTAGTATATGAATATGCTGTTGTGTTGAAAGTATTTGTAATAACTAAAGATCCAAAAGGAACTATAGCCTTACCTGCTCCTGGTGTAGGAACTATAACTACAGGATGGGTGTGTAGGTTAAGAATTTGAGATTTACTCAATGTTACTGAAGCTATACCACCACCATTAATATTTTGAAAATTAGATACCTTACAAGTCTTAGTCGCATTACTATCACTAACATCTGTTAATATTAATAAATCATCAGAGGTTGGTGTTATAGTAGGATAGACTGTAGTATTACTTATTTTCGACATCTTTTTCTTTTTGTTTTATTTCTCCTGTTTCAAGATTAATTACAGAATCAACACCATACTTTTCCATTAGTGCTTTCTCTAACATTTGAAACTCTGTTTTTAACTCTTCTACTCTTAAGCAAATCCCATGCTTTTGTAAGCTTAAGTCTCCCAACTGTGTTTTAAATTTATTAAACTCAGTGTTTAACTCTTGTAAACTTGCTAATTCTTTTTCATCAATTTTTTTTTGTGCACTCATTTTTATTAAATTTTATTTGTAATTAATTTTTACAAAGATAATAAAAAGATTGGGATGTGTTTTATTTGTTTTCTTTACTACTACCTCCAAAAAAGAAATCAACTATAGTATTAACTTTAGCCGACATAGCTCCAAATACGGTAGATATAAAACCTATTTCGTATTCAGATAAAACAACTTCGTGTAGAACAAAGTATTTAAACATAGTATATGTAAGTAAGAAGTATGCTATAGTAAATAATGCTGCTAATATTTTCTGAATGAAAGCATCGTCTTTATATAAAGATCTTGCGTCTTTACGATCTTCTACTTCTTTATTGAAAGCCTCTCTTTCTGCTTCCAACATTATTCTTTTTATTTCAAGCTTAGCCTTATCACGCTCTTCGTCTGTTGTAATGATTTCATCTAATATTCCCTCCGCATTTTCAACAACTTTTCCAAATAATCCTCCTAATAAATTTTTTAGCATAACTTAATATTTTCCCCTTCTGTTAGACGGTGAGCTTTTAGTAGAGCCACCTTTACCTGCCCATAGTTTTTTACAAGACCAGTATCTTGCTGTTAGTTTTGACTTTGCTGTTCCGCATTTATGTCTGGCTTTAAAAGACTTTCTCGCAGCCGCAGAATAGTTGTGACCATAACCTTTAGCACCAAAGTGAATTAACTTTTCTTTACCGCCTTCACAAGCCTTAACCATCTTCTTCTTACCTGGGCGGTCAGAAGCTGTAACTCGGTTACATTTCATTCTGCTTTTTTCAGCCATTATTTTTTCTTAGGTAATGATTTAATCTTTCCGTTTTCTGTTCTTGCGTATCTATGAGTTTTAGTTTCTTTACTCGGTATTAATGTACCACAGTATTTTCCTTTACCGTATTCCCAACATACTTTCTTTCCTTTTCTTTTCATCTTAATATAACCATATTGCGTCAGGCTTAGATGAGTCTACGTCCGCATGTATAAAGGATTTTGCAATCCCTAAACGGGTAACCCCAACATTTATTAAAGCCTTAACTATTGTTAATCTATCAGCTGCATTAATGCACATAATGTCAGCCGCTTTTCCTATCATATGTGAACTATTCATACTTGCTTTGTAACCTCTATTACGCAAGTCTTGATTGTGTTTTTGTGTTCTGTATCCTGAAGTTATTTTAAAAGGGATATCTGCTTCTTCTCTTGCATGATCTAATAAGTCTAAGAAGTCGGGATCCATATTTTTACCTGATCCTGTTTCATCAGGGGAATCAAATTCCTTAAAGGTAAAATATTTCATGACTACTTGTCTTTTTTAATAAACTTATAAATGGTAAATATAATAGCAAGTGAAAGTGAAATAAACTGAAGCCAGTCGTTTACTTGCGTTAATGTTAATCCTAATGCACCCCCGTTTGCAATTGCTACTTCTACTGTATCTTTCACTTGTTTAGTCATTTTATTTTGTTGAGGTTTGATAGTAATTTATCTCGCCATAATATGTTGTATCTTGTGTCCACTTCATAATTGCAAATATATAATTATTTTATTACACTTTTCGGCTATATGTCATAGCTCTTGTAGCCTTTCTTACCCCCTCGCTGCTTTCATGAATTTTTTTATGAACCTTTGCTGTAGTCTTAGCAATATTAACATAACTTTTTGCTGGAGTAGGTATAGTACCTTGATTAACTTTACGTTTATATTTCTTAATCTTATTACGGTGAGTTTTATTTGTTTTATTATTTCCTGATGGTGTAGGCATAAGTTTTTTATTAAGGGTTAACGTCTGTTCCTTCAGCATTTTGTGGCCATCCTAAAAATGAATGAGCACAGTCTTTTGGAAATATTTCATGAGATCCAAAGTCTATATCTTCAGTTGTCATCAGATCATAATATACTCCAGGATAATATACAGGTGGTGTTATTTCGTGTCCATCAGGATCATACGTTCCTGGGATCTCTACTATTTTACCTATGTAAACTATTGCTTGAGTACCATTAATGTAAACATCTTGACTTACTCCTTCTTCAGTTACTACTTCATAAGTACCTTTAGCAAGTAAATCTGCATCTCCTTGTGCTTTGTCTGTGTATTGTAATTTATATATGTTCATTTCTTTTTATTTATGATGTTAGTGCTGCTAAATCTATATCTGTTGTTTTATATACTTGTAGTTGTTTTACTTTTCCGTAAGTTCTTGAACCTTCTGATATAAATAAAATTTTACTGAGGTCATTTAATGTAAATGTACCTGCAACTACTGTTTCATTTCCATCTACCCATATTGCTGAACTTCCTGACTTATATTTTACTGCTATTTTATAGTATGTATTTAATTGATTTGCACTACTAACAAATTGAGTAACAACATTCGCTCCATTTTCTCTAATTCTACAAAATACAGTTCCTGAAAATCCTAACACAACTTGGTCGTCTGATGCATCTGAATTTAAAATCGCTAATCTACCTGCATCTGAAAAAGCAATCTCAACAAACAAAACACCCTCTGTACTATTAATCAAACTACCTATTCCATCTCTTGTGAAGATGTCTTGGTTTCTTGTAACTGTACTTCCTGATGTTGGAATGTATGATGTTGGATATGAGCCTTCTTCTATTTGAAACCCATAAACAAGACAGTTTGTAGCATCATTAGAAGATAAAATAATTCTAACCCCTATATTGTCTGTTACTAATGTCAATGGGTCTAATTCTACTCTTTGCCATATAGAAGTTAATGTAATTGTTTTATTTACTGCGACATAAGAACCTCCACTTGACCTTTTTACTCTAATTATAACATCTTTACCAATATTACTTCCCTCTCCTTTTAAATATCCACTAAAAGAATGAGTAACACCTGCACTTGAACCTATACTTTTTGCTAATCCTATATCTTTATCCGATTGAAGTAAAAAATTAACTCTATCAGCATTTATAGTGCCATCAGGAGAAGTAGAAATATTTGATTGTATTCCATCTGTTCCAATACTTGTATCAATAGCAGAAGAACTCTTAGACCAATATACATTGGCAAAATCATTAGATTGCGTAAAGTCATTAGTCCTCTGTGGCTCTGCTAATAAACTTGAAGTACCATCTGTATAATCTACTCTTGCTAAGTTATCTATTGTTGCTTCTTTTACTGATACGCTTTTTAATGTTAATGAAGTGCCTGATAAAGTGCTTATGTAAAAATAAGTATTAGATGTAGCAGTAAGATAAACAGTATGAATACCTACACTATTATCTACAAAAGTATAAGCAGCACCATTATAAAATCTTAATGTCATACCACCTGTATTTTCAGTTACTTCATAAGTAAATTTATAAACTTTGCCTATATCAAATATATTTTGACGTATTTTTGAATTTATATCAAAGGTTGCTTCATTATTAAATGTTACAGTACCATCTGTTACCGCCCAAGCAGTAGTTCCTGCAGGAAAACCTCCATCAGTTACTTCTTCACTACCTAAAATCTCAGCATAATTTACTAAGCCCTCAGGATTAACTCTTGTCCCTAATGATGCTCTGGTCATTGTTATAGGTATTGGTAAGTAATCATTACCTACTCTATTGTATCCTAATAGCTCTCCCTCCTTTATTGCCCAGTTACTATTTCCTATTTCTAAACTTGGTTTTTCCATTATTGTAGTGTGTAATTTAATGCATTTGCCATTTCAGCATATGTTGAATAAGTACTGTTAGGTGGTATTGTTAAAAGTGTTAACTCCTCATCTGTTAGTGCTGTATCGTAGACTTGTAGTTGTCTAACATTACCATAAAAAGGTAAAACACCATTACCATTATAATCAAAAGATAAATTATCTAAAGTTGCAGTAAAAGCAAAAGCATTTGAAAGATTCCCTCCATTTGGAGTAATAGGACTACCATCTATATAAATTAAACTTTGACCACTTTTATATGCTATTGCTATTTTATAAAAAGTATTAGCCAAAGATGCAGTAGTATTATCAGTAAAAATATTACTTGCATTTGCTCTTAATCTTATATAAAAATCATCTGAAACATTATTAAAGCCTATTGTTACACTATTAACATCAGAATTAGAAGCAGCATTATTTAAACTGATTAAATAGTAATTATCAGGTTCAAGTACAGGTTTAGATAATTCTATAAAGAATGTTCCTTCTGTTTGTCCTATCAACCCACTTATATCCTCAGCGCTTTCATATTTTTCAATTGCTCTGGTAGCTGTAGTACCTTCAGTTGGAATATAACTTGTTTCGTAAGAGCCTTCTTCTAATTGTGCGCCCCATAAATAGAAAGACCTATTGTCAGAATCTTGAAAGGCATAGAATGGGTATGTGTCAGTCGCTAAAGGCATAATCACAGTATCAGCAACAGTAGAAGAAGGAAAAGTAGCAGTTATAGATATTCTATAATAATCGCCTAAAGTTGTAAAAGATGCTGAACCTGTTGTAGTTCCATTAAAAATAAGTGTTTTAAAAGTGTTAGTAGTAAAATCAAAATTTGTTCTCACTCTCTGAGCATTTGAACCAAAACTTATTCCTAAATATCTACCATTATTATTTTTTACATAAAAAGTAAATGTATGAGAACCTGTACCTAAAGTAATTGAACTTAATAAGTCAAAACTTGGTATTCCTCCTGTGTAAACTGTTTCTTGAATTAAAGATGCATCTAATTGTCCACTTGGCGAAATAATAGAATTAGCTGTTACTGTTACCTTATCTTTTCTCCAATAACTTTGTGTAAAGTCTTCACTGTATTGAATATTATTAGTCCTCTGAGGCTCTGCTAATATATGTGGACAACCTCCTCCTGTGTAGTCTATACGAGGGATATCAATCTCCCCTCCCTCTACTACAGAAACATTTGTAAGCACAGCAGTTCCAGAAGATGATCCATAAATTTGTATTCTATTTGTATCTGCATCTGTGTTGACAGTTATAATATCTGGCAAGGTAACCTCAATCATCTGTCCTGGTATACCTGCAAATCCTGTTCTAAGACGCACAGGACCTGTTCCCTCAAGCTGTATATAATAAGTTGTACCTGTTTCCTCTGTCCAAGCTTGAAAAAGATTTTGACCGTTAGAGGTAAATGTAACTGATCCTAAACTCAACTCAGGCGATGTAGCTATAGTCCACCCTTGAAATACTTCTTTTACGGATACGTTGTCAATTGAAAAATAACCACCTGTACTACTATTTAAAGCAGTAAAAGTTAGTCTATCTAATCCACTTGTTATGGTATGGTAATAAGTATATGTGCCTGCTGAAAACTTTGTATATGGAAATACACTCTCAGGAGCACCACTACAATCTAATTTAAAATAAGCATCTTTAGCAGCTTCAACATCTAATATATCAAATTGAATTTTTACTGTTTTCCCAGATGCAATACTTGACATTAATTGTCTTAATTCTGTCCCTGTAACTGTTGCATCGTAATTTGCTTTATCATCACCCATACCCCAACCATTTCCAAAAGTCCACCCCTGTCCTACTTCTTTGACTGATATGTTTGTAATTGTACCATCAAAATCTAAAGCAGCTCTAAATCTTATTAATGTAGTATCTGATGCTTGACCATAAAATGTAAAATCTCCTGTATTACCTGTACCTGTATGACCAACATATACACCCCCAATATATACACTTAATCTTCCTGCATTATTTTCAGGTATAGTAAAAGTTGCTTTGTAAAACTTACCTGCTACTGAACCTGATTGTAAAATGTCTGCATTATTTGTACCATCTGATACTGCCACACTATTTGCTTGATTTATAGACCAACCTGTATCTAAAGTCCAATCTTGCCCAACCTCTTTTACTGATACGTTGTCTATTGTAACATTTAATCCTGTATAAGAACCTGTTGTTTGAAACCAAATATACCCATCAGAAATCATTGTGAAATATGTAGTGTAAACACCACCAACTAAGTCAGAAGTTAAAATAGGAGTAACTGCACCACCTGTAACTCTATAAGCAAAACCACCACTAATTGATAAAGTTTCTATATCTACTTGAAGTTTGTATTGTTTTCCTGAAGTCAAAAAATTAGTTCCTTGTTGTGATGTTAATTGACTATATTGAGAAGCACTTGTTATTGATGCTTTTCCTCCACTTATTGCAAAATCTCCTACTTCAGTCCACCCTGTTGTTCCACCACTAAAATCTCCATTAGTAACTAATTCTGGACCTATCTGATCAAAATTACCATTACTTACTTCTTCTGGTCCTATCTGATCGAAGTCTCCGTTACTTACTTGTTCTGGACCTATCTGCTGAAAGTTTCCGTTAGTCACCTGCTCCACACCTGGTAAGACACCTGCATAATTAATAAATCCTAATGGATCAACTCTTGTAGCAGCACTTGCTCTGGTGAAATCTAAATCAGCAATACCTGTTAGCTCTTGCTTGACAGTTAAATTTCTTATGATTAATAACTCACCACTATTACCGTATATATTTAATGCCGTTCCAAATCCTGCTACACCAGTAAATGTATTACAACCTAAAGGTAAGTGTGTGCTGTTAGTAAGAGTAGTACTCCCTAAAGACACTGTATTGTTTTGATCACCCGTATTTTGAGTAACCTCAAAAGTTACAGTATATCTGTTACCTCCCGTAACACCGATTATGTTTTGTGAGATAGAAGTACCAAGAGCATTACCATCATAACGAGCTGAATTCCCACCTATTGACCAACCTGGATTTAATGTCCATGCTGTTGAGCCATCAGCAAAATCACCATCCCCCGCAAGCTCTCCACCAAAAGTAGGAGAAGGAAGAGCTGCGAACAACTTTCCCTTCTTATACGCATTAGGTGTTATTAATATATCTATCTTATCTAATAAACTCATTGTATACTTTCTAATTGATGTAACACTTTAAGTAAACATGCACGTGCCTCTATTGTTCCTCCATTACAATTTACCCTTATTATAAAAGGTATAAAGTGAGAAGAAGCCCCGCTTTCTATCTTTGAAAAAGGTACGGCATTACCAGATGCTATTCCTAAAGACATATTACCAGAGTGCTATAATGTCCGTAGCTGTTGATAAAGGACTAACCCTTACAACCTGAATAGGTAAAAAAGCTGCATTCCCTATATTCTTATAAGTTAATTCGTAATTAGCTGGCTTATCTACCGCTGTAACATTTCCGTTTTTAGCAGCCATCTGAACTATTAAATCCCCAGTTCCACCAACATATAATGAACATCCAATTGTTGGCCTGTTATATATTGTAAAGCTATCCGTTGCACCACCTGTTGTTGCAGGTGTTAGCGATAATGCAGTATCACTATCTATATTTGTCACTGTGTAAGCAACATTAGTTGTTGTGTTATATACAATAGCACCTATATTTATTCCCGCTGTTGTAAATTTTGGGGCAGCTGGAGTAGCTATTGTTAATGCACCAGCAGTAAAAGATGCTGTTCCAACAGTCTGACCTGTAGTTGTGTCTAATACAACAACCGCTGATGGATCTGGAATAGGCACCGTTGTACTCGGTATTACCTTTAGACCTTCACTTATTTGTAGTTTTTGATATGCCATTTTATTTATTTATTTTCGTAAGGAAACATTCTATTTAAAGTATCCTTTCTTTTATTACATCCGCAGTCACTATTAGTAGCCTTAGCTACAGTATCAACTACTTTTTTTATTCCTGTTGCTCTGGTGAACTTCTCTACTGAATCCCCTAAGCCTCTTGACTTATTAATTGCAGTTCTTTTCATTATGATTTACAACATTTTCCTGATTCACAACAACACTCACACCAATTAAAACATACTAATCCAAAAGTTATAGCCTCAACCCATTTGCATATTCTTGCTTTCATAATTTATTTTGTTTTACATCCAAAGTTGTTAGCGTAGTTTGCCATCTTTACTACTTTTTCAGAATACTTTTTAGTATTCTTCATTACAGCAGAAGCTCCACTACAAGCATCTTTGAATCCATTATTCTTAGCCCATTTAGTAAAAGCTCCTTGTCTGGATTCTTTTATTGCTGGGAATTTCTTTTTAGTTCTACCTGCCATTATTTTCTAATTGCAGATCCGATCTTTTTCTTTACGTTGTTGATACACTCGTAAGACATATTGTGATCTCCACCGTATGCATGACCGTAATCTTTTTTAGACATAGCTTTAGACTCATCTCTTCTGTCTTTCATAGACTGAGACTTCTTTCCGTTCTTAGCTCCTAATGACTCATCAAGTCTTGAATTGTAACCTTGCTTTTTCATAATTATTTTTTCTTTTTAATTTTATTACCATGTTTGTCTCTACCCATTTCCTTAAACCTTGGATCATCATAGATATAAGTCTTTGTTTTAGAATTTCCAAAACCTGAAGCATTAGATTTTGGCTTTAAAGATTTTACATCACTTTCTAATTTATCTCTTTTTTCCTTGAGCTTAATATATTTTCTTGTATTACGAGCTGTTTTAGATAATCCTTTAGTCTTGTCGTAGTCAATCTTTTTCTTTCCAGAATCATGGTCAGCTTGTTTTTTCTTTATTTTCTCATTTACCTTAGCAATCCTTTTAGTTTTTCTTTTTATTTTTCTTGCAGTTCTTCTTTCTTTACCATCAAACTCAGATGTCGATAATGGTTGTGATAGATTTCTTCTTATGGGTGCCATAATTTATTTTTTAATTCTTTACAAAGATAGTTATTTTATTTATTTAATTCCAAGTTGTGTCATATCTCTTGAGACCCGTTTGAGCTTGCATTCTTTTCTTTCTGTTAGCACGCTTAGTAGCTCTACGCTTTTGATTAGACATTCTTGTGTTAGATCTTTTTTCTTTTCTTTCTGTTTGAGCTTGAATTTTTTCAGCTTTTTTATCTCCTCTTTTTTGAACTCTCTCTGGTCTTGCTTTTATTTTTTGACCTTTTGCCTCTAACTTGGCATTAAGCTTAGCCTTTCTTTCTTTAAGCTCGTTTCTTTTGTCAATTAATTTATTTCTTTTTTTACCTATTGGAGCATTATTTATATTCTCTTGATTTGCTTTTAATTTTGCTTTAAATGAAGCGTCTTTCTTTTTTTGCTTTTCCTGAAGTCTGCTTGATTTTTTATTAGCAGTCTCTTTAGCTTTTTCTACTTTCTTCTTAGTCTTGCCTATATTCTTCTGACCCTTAGTTTCCTGCTTTGCAGTAATATTAGCCAACCTTTCTTTATTTTTCTTTTCAGCTAAAGCTTTTTTGTTTGCCGCTTTTATGTCAGCCTCTGATCTTTTCTTCTTGTTAGACTCTTTCTTTAAAGTAGCTTTAGATTTAACAGTAGTTTTCTTTTTTGTAATAGCCTTACTAAAAGGCTTTTTATATTTTTTCTTAGGATCTGGCATAATTTTATTACTTTTGTTCTTGCAAAGATACAAATTAAATTTAATGCCAAATATAGTAAGAAAGAACTACGATAGGATTCAACCCTCACACGATTATATGAAGTACTGGAGGGTGATAAGGTACTGGGCTAAAGCCAAGTATAAGATCGGAACCCCCGATATAGACATGCTATTCTTCCTATATAGCGAACAAATATTTAATAAAAGTAAGTTTAAAGAGTTTGAAGAGTGTATGTCATGGGATGAACCCAGGTTTCATAGGCTCCTGAAAGAAGGATGGATACATGTATGGCGTAAGCGCACAGGCAATGAGACAACACTATACGAGCTTTCTTATCAAGGTAAAAGACTTGTAAACACTATATACAAAAAATTAAATGGAGATGAGATTGCAGAAAACCCAAAGAACAACCCTCTGTTTAGACATGACGCCTCTTACATGGATAAGATTTACCGTAATATGATATTAGAGATGAATCAGTTTATAAAACAAGAAAAGCTTAAGTAGACTTTGCTTGGATTACAATCCACTGCACACCATCAGACCAAACAGCACATCCATTGTATGATTTATTAATTTCATAAAAAGACGCTCCATCAATAGTCTCCGATCCTGGTGCTGTTATGTGAATTTTTTCAGAAGCAGTAACAGAGCTATTATTTACAAATCGTATTTTTCGATAAGGAATAGCTGCAGCACTTGGAAGTATAAATTCATATGTACCTGATCCTCCACCCCCTACCCAAGAAAAATCAACTATATTGTTTGAAGCTGTATATGTATCGCTACCAGCAGGAGATGCTTCTTGAAAGTAAGGAACAAGTCTGATAATTTGAGTGTCCTCAATAATAATGTTTATAGCAGCTGCTAACTCCTCAATTGTATAAGCGTCCCTCCAGCTATTGGCTAAATAAGACCCTTTGTTTGTTGTTTCTATTGAAGTGTCTACTCCATGAAATTTAGTTCCTGCAGGTATTGAACTCATAGGAACAAAGATACAAAATAATATTACACAACTACAACAACATCCCTCTCCTGAATAACAGCGTAGGGATTGTCCTCTATTAACATCTCATGACCTGCAGCTCCGTCATAGTAAATAATATCTCCAGAGTTAATTACACTCACATCAGTACCAGCCTTTACAACCTCACCCTTCTTGTACCTAAACCCAGAAGCATCTTGAGCAGATAATAAAAGACCTGACTCAGTTTTTAACTCTTCTTTTATTTTTTTTATTACTATGTACTTTCCTATTGGCTTCATATTGTTTTATGTTTTCAATTAATTTTTTATCAGAGTCCTCCTTTAAAAATAATGATCTTATAAGCTTAATCATCTTTCCCTGCTCTGGCGTGCGTTATAATTGCATTGGTAGTAAGGATAGTCGTAGCTACACTTATTGCATTAGAGAGCGCCTGACAGGTAACCTTAGCTGGATCAATAACCCCCATCTTAAACATATCTCCCCACTCCCCTGTCTTTACATTCAATCCTTCATTATTAGCATCATACATAAGCTTTTCGTTATCATCTTCAGATAACTCTAAGCCTGCATTAGAATATATTTGCAACAAAGGCGCTCGAAGTGCTGTCGCTAAAATCTTACCTGCAATCTTATAGTTCATATCTTCAGCGAATGTAGCTTTTTTATAAAGCGCTACACCTCCCCCTGCTACTATCCCTTCCTGTAGTGCGGACCGCACTGCACAGACAGAGTCATCGACTCTGTCGAATTTTTCTTTTTGCTCAATATCAGAGGTAGCTCCAACGTAAATACATCCTATACCACCAACCAAAGATGCGATACGCTCGTTCACAAAGTCTCTCTCGTGCTTAGCAGTTAGTGTTTCTTGCTGTAGTCTAAGCTCTGTCACCCTGTTCATAGTCTCCTTAGTAATCTCGCCGTTCTTAATTATTATGGCATTGTCTTTCCCTACAATAATTTTATCTGCATACCCTAAGTCCTCAGGTCTAATCAATGATAAATCATCTCCAGTCTTTTCTGAAAAGTATTTAGCACCTACTGAGAACGCAATGTCCTGCATTAACTCATGAGACTTGTAGCCGAATGATGGCACCATGATATTACAAAACTTTAAACCATTACGCTGAACGTTAGCCGCCATAGTATTAATAACATTCTGAGAGCAGTTCCCTATGATAAGAAGCTTCTCTCCAGCATTAATAATTGGTTTAAGTACATTCTCAATCTGAAGTATGTTGGTTATCTCTGTATCACACAGCAAAACCTTAACACCCTCCATAATACACTCGTCCTTTCTCTGGTCATTAATAAACATCGTAGAGGTATAACCCCTATCAACCTTTATCCCGTTAGTAACCTCAGAATATGTTTTGTCAGTTTGAGATCTCTCAACCGTTACAATACCATCCCTACCAACTTCCTTGTAGGCCTCAGCTATAATCTTACCGATCTCTGGATCATTATTAGCAGAGATAGTCGCAATATCCTCCAGCATATCATCAGTAACTGGGATTGCTCTTTCTTTAATCTCGTCTAAAATAGCTTCTCCCTGCCATCTAATATCTCTAACTATCTCTATGGTATTATCACCCTCCTTAATATACTTCTGACCCGCCTTTACTAAAGCCTCCGTCAAAACAATAGCCGTAGTTGTTCCATCACCAGCTACATTAGCCGTCTTCTCCGAAGCTTGCTTCATCATCCTAACCGCTAAGTTCTCTACAGGATCAATAAGAAATATACTCTTAGCCACAGTAACACCATCCTTAGTCACTGTTAACCCCTGAGTATGCTGGGTCGATTCAATTAAAACAGTCTGACCCTGAGGCCCCAATGTTGACTTAACCGCATTAGATATTTTTGAGATTCCCGATATTAGTTTTGTTCTTGCCTGCTCATCAAACGACAGGTCTTTTGGAATGTATCCTTGTTCTTGCATCTTGTTGTGTATTTGATTAAAATTAATTTAAAGCAAAGATACTAAAAATAAATAAACACTATGACAACATTTTAAGTTTTTACTTTCTATTTGTTATATATATATTTATTATTATTATTATTATTTATTATTATATATTTTAGACTTAAAGTCGTCATCTTGTCATAAATAAATATAATATATTGAAAATCAATTAGTTAGGCCCATGACGACTTTTTTTAAAGTCATCATAACTATGACGAGTCTTGAAATATTATTAAAAAAAAGAGGTAGACCATAAGCCTACCCCTCTCACACAACAGAACAAATAAGAAATCTTTAGAAGTCTAACTGCCTCCAATTCTTTTTATTTTCCGCTAACTCAATACCCTCAGCTATACGGTTTATCTTACGATCATTCTTAACCGAACGCTTAATACGAGAAGCCTGAGCTATACCCGTCTCACCATCTCTACGCTCATTTATAAGTCTTCCGTTCTTTACATATAACCCATCTACATAATCCATTTTTTTCATAGTGCTTTTTATTTTTAACAAAGATATAAAATTTTTTTAGATGTCTCGGGGTTGAGGGTTATTATACGTTATACGCACACACATTGCCTCAGGAAATAGATTTCAAAAAGCACCCCCCCCATGACGATTTGGAAATTTTCACCCCAACTTTTTGACGTTTTTGTATGAGCTTCCCGTATGCCGTAGGGATTCCCCTTGTACACTACCTCTATCCCTACCTTACACTCCTGTTGTACTCTTAATGTCTACGATTACACCAATACCTTCCCCTCTTTGCAAGGGATAAAAGAGAATATATCTTTAGTTAGATAAAGAGAGATGTCTCTTAATCCCATCCCCATCCCCAAAATACCTAAACATATCAACAAATCAATAGATCATTTCGAAAGCACGTAAGATGCTGATAATCAGTTAGTTTCATTTCATTTCATTTATGGAACAAGATATTCTTTTGAATTTATAGTTGACAATCCAATTATTTATAGTATATTTGTACAGAATTTAAACAATTAATAACTTAAAAGACACACACAAAATGGAACAAAGAGTAGAGTACATTAGACAAGAAATCAGAGTATTGAATCAAGCATTAACATTAGTAAATGAGATAGATTCTCTTTACATTAAAGAAATGATAAAAGAAAAGGAAAAATACATTCGCCTGATGAGAATGCAAGACTAAACCTCACCAACTACCGAATGGCTCGTACTGAATTAAGTACGGGCTTTTCGTAGTAGAGGGATATTCCTCGCAAGATTAAAACACACACAAAATGAATAAGCAACAAGAAGAATTAGCAATGAGATTAGATTTAAAAACACCATACAAATGGGTAATGGATAATCTAATTCCAAACCAATCATCTGATGTACAAGAGAGATGGAAGATAATGAGTAAAATGGTAGAATTGAATCAGGAATGGGTAGAGGAAGTAGTAAACAATGGAGATTTAAAGTTATCTGAAGTATTGCATGACTTTAGAGGTATCTACTCAGAGGATGAGCATTTCGTACCAAGAATATCTACTGAAGTTTCTGATGATAGGGTTAACGGATACACTAACCTTCAAACCTACCGATTATGTTTAGTATTAGATAACGAGCAAGTAGTACCTAATCCCTTAACAAGATTCTTAGAGTTAGTACAAGAGAATGAGTTTGAATCTAATGATATTGATATTATCAATTGGAATGAGGTAATTGAGAGATACTCTGATAGCATTCTTTTAGAGCATTCGTTTTACGCAAACAAATAAGATACTCTGATGAGGACTCAGTGTCCGAAACACTACGCAAGTAGTGTCAGTATCATAAGATACCAATTAACACACACACAATGACAACAAGCGAAAAAGCAGTAGAGGTACTTAAAACCAAGTACGGCATAGATGCAAGAATCTATAAGGACAATGTATACTTAGCAGTATGGAATGATGACTTATCCGACACCATAGATGTTGAAGCGTCTAAAGGACAAGTAGAAGATTGGGCATTAGAACATGACAAAGAATGTACTTGGTATGGAGAATATAAAGCAAAGCAATAGAGATACTCTGATGATGGATTTAATATCCGAAACTACTCTTAATTGAGTAGTCAGTATCATAAGATACCAATTTAAATAACACACAATGTATAAAACAATGGTTAAAGATTCCCAAGATTTTTGGGGAAAAGTAGCGTCCGAAAATGGATGGAGTATGAATGGTAGAGGATGTACAATATGGATTAATAAAGACAATGAAGTATTAGATAGTATCTACAACAAAGAAGATAATAAAGAATCTTATATTGTACAAGTAGATGTAGATTATGAAGGTTTCTATGAGAATGAGGTATTAATTAAAACAATATAGATATGAAAGATATATTAGGATTACCGATAAAATGGTTAGCAAGATACTACTACACAATATTGATAGTATGGTTAACATTAACGATGAGTAGCTGTGGATTAAGATTTGGAGACTACCATGCATGGGAAAAAGATTATAAACAAAAATGTATAAGAAAATGATGAGATTAAAATTAAGTATGATAACATTTAATATGTTAGAGAGTCATTTCAGTAATGACTACGGGAAAAAGAATGGTAATGGTGTAGCTATGCCACTTGGAGATGATAGCTTACATATGATTCATAATGAAGGTGCATTAGAGAATTACAAAGAGACGATAACAAAAAAGTTTGGAGATGTTATGGTGTTATTACAGGATCCTGACGAGGTATGGTTTAACAAGGTAAAGATTGATGACGGAGTATTTCAAGATTATCATAGAAAATATATGCAGAAAGCAATGAATAATAGGAATTAACGTGTGTGTTTCCATCATCTAACCTCACTACGAAAGTAGTGGGGATTTGGTGGTAGAGGGATGTTCCTCACACAATTAAATTAAATTATTATGAGTAGAAAAGAATTAGAAGCAAAGTTTATGGAGTTTCCTAAACTGGTAGTAGCAAAGTATGATGTAGGAGAATACATCCAAGACCAAATTAAATTCTTCCAAGATGACAAGCAAGAGTTTCTTGTAAGTAAACTATGGGATGAAGAGAGAGATGTTGAAAGTGTAACTGATAAAGAAATAGAAGAACACTTCTATGATGATGTTTGGATTAGTGTTCAATGTTATGAAGACTTTGAGTATGACTTGACTGAAGAGTTTAAAAAACACATAGGTAAAGAAGTTTATGTAGAGGGAAGAAATATGGGATGGAGAAATAGAAGTGGACATAAATGTTTCACTATAAATAAACCATTAGACTTGTTTAAAGAAATAGCACCTGAATGTGAACTGACTTATGAAATGGAGAAAGTAACCGATAAAGAGTATGAGGTAAGAATTGCACACCACGACTCACCAATGGGAGAATATTATAACTTAAAAATTAAATAGATATGAATTGGAAAGAAATGAAAAGTAAGATACTATCAAATAGTATATTATTAGAGAAACTAAAAAAGTTTCCTAACAGAAAGTTTATTCAGAAGTGTCAGCAAAAATTAGATGCATACAAGAAACCTAAACCAAATCCTTTAGATTGGTTTAATCATTTTGTAGATTACATTGAAAATACAGATAGCAATCTTTATAATCAAGCGTGTGAGTATGCCGACAATAAAGAAAAGCAAGAAAATGAATAGAGAATTAACATACAATAAGTGGATAAAGTATATCCATGATTATCAATTAAATAAAAATAAAATTATGAAAAAAGATCAAGCGTTAAAAAAAATCAGTAATATGTTGGGAGACAAACATATACATATATCAGATGAGGTAAAAATAGATGATATAAAGGGAACAAAAGGGAAAGTATATGTAGATAATTCATTGTTAATGGAATTAATAGATGAGATTGCTACTCAAATGACAGAAGAAAAATTTGGAGAATACTATCACAATACGGGATTTGATAATGTTAAAGATAGAACGTACACTTTAACAGATGAAGCACAGGATTTTTACAATAAAAAGTATGATGAGGTAGAGGGTATGATAAATAACATTACTAACATATATTCAAATAATGATGAGCGATAGATTAGAAAGTAGTTTTGCAGAAATAATAATAGTAATTTTAATAACATTAATAATTTTAATATCAATATGAAACAGACAAGCGAATTAATTAAGGAAGTAGGAAGAGAGGTAGTAATGCTACTACTTGAAAAGAATAAAGCGTATGGAGACACTGCAAATGATCCTCCTAAAATATTTTCTAAACTATCAGCAAAAGAGGGAATACTTGCGAGGATAGATGACAAGTTAAGTAGGATTAAAACAAGTGGGTTAAACGATAAAACTGAGGATACAATGCTTGATTTAATTGGATACCTTATATTGTATAGAGTACAATGTAAGAAGGAAAATCCCCCAAATGGGCAGTAATTCCCCAAAATGGGGAAAGAAAGAAATAAAAATAAGTTAAACATAATTTTGCTATTAATTGAAAAAGAATTATATTAGCAACCTAATCAAATTAAATATGAAAAAAGAAATATTTGACTCCTATGCTGAGTCAATAGCAAAGCAATTCCACCTTAGTTTAGACCAGATGTTTGATAAATCTAAGCGTAGAGATATTGTAGATGCAAGACAAATGCTTTACTACTTATGTATGGAAAGACCAATTAGAATATCATACATCCAGAGGTTTATGAATGAGCAAGGTTTAGATGTTGCACATTCAACTATTATACATGGCTACAACAGGGCTAAAGGTATGGTAGATAAAGATCCAGACTTTAAGAATGTAGTAAATAAACTACAAAATGTATAGTATAGAGGAGGTTTATTCTCAATCCTTATCTGATGAGTTTTCTATACAAGTTAAAAAGCCGTTAGGATTTAGTGTAGTAAATTATGGAGTAAAGATTCAAAAGTTTAATAGTAAGATTGAATTATTAAACTGCTCTAAGAGTGGTAATTATTTCCAAGAATTTACAGAGGATGAGTATAATTTATTTTATCAATACGGATGGAAGGAGGGAGGAGTAAGACTATCTTTATTAAATTACAAAAGAAAGTTAGATTTAGTAAACGATAAAATAAGGATAGAAATTAATACTCGAAAGAATAATAAACATATATCTAAATTAAAGTCAACAAGAGAAAATTTGTTGGTTAGATATGCAACCAGAAATAAACAATTAAATAAAATTAAATCAAATGAAAAAAAACATTTTTAAAGAATTATCTGCAGTTTCCATAAAAGGAAAGACAGATAAAAAAGGAAAGTTTGATTATATGTCTTGGGCTACGGCTTGGAGTATGATCAAGTCAGAGTACCCTAATGCACAGAGAAAAGTATATGAGTCAGAACACACTGGATTAAACTTTTTTACTGATGGTAAGACTGCATATGTTAAGGTAGGAATTATAATTAATGATATGGAACATATTGATTACCTACCAGTTATGGATTTTAGAAATAATTCTATAACAATGGAGAAGTTAACATCTATGGATGTAAATACTGCAATACAAAGATCAACTGCTAAGGCAATTGCTATGCATGGATTAGGATTATCATTATGGATTGGAGAGGATACAATTATAACTACTCCAGCATCTAATGTAGTTAGTAAGAATCCATTACCTACAAAGCAAAAGTCAGTACAATTAAATATTGGAGATGCTAACTGGGATAGAGTTATGAAGTATATTGTAGATAATAAAGAGTTAGGATTACCTAAGATTGTTAAGGCACTTGAGACTAAGTATGATATTAAGGCAAGTGTTAAGAAAGAACTATCAAAGCTTATCAAGTAATGGAAGACATTACTTTATACGATCTACTTAACTTAAAACTATCAAAGTTAACGTGGACAGAAAAAATTCATGAGAGTAAAATTTCAAGTGAAGAAGGATTCTCTATAGAATTAGATTATTATAAAAATATTGGTAAGAATAAAGATAAAGACCAGTTACTTGTAAATATTTACTATAAACACATAAACATAGGTGCATTTGGATCTATAGAAAAGGAAGAGTCGGACCAATTTGCTAAGTGGTTTATTGATCAATCTGAATTAATTGACAAGTCTGATGAGCAACATGAGAAATTTTTAGAGATTGAGGGTAAGGATAAATTTAAAAACTTATAGTATGTATCAAATATTAGAAAAATTAAAAGATGATAAGAATTATTATGGAGAGTTTGGTCAGCAGTATCTATCAAATTCTGATATAATAACTTTATTAAACGATCCTAAAGAATTTAGGAAGCCAAAGGAGGTAACAAAGGCAATGCTACTGGGGAGATATTTCCATACTGCTATGTTAGAGCCAGATAAGTTAGATTCTACTGAGTTTATAGATATAGATGTGTCAAGTAGGAATACTAAGAAGTATAAGGAAGAATTACTTATACAAAATAAAAGTATTATAATGCTTTCTAAGGAAAAGTCTGGTATTAATAATGCAATATCTACTATGAAGAACAATTTAGAATTCTATGATGCTATTTATGATTTAGATAATACATATGAAGTACCTGCGGTACATGAAGTTATGGGTATTATGTGGAAGGGTAAGGCAGATATTGTAGCTAAGGATATGCTAATAGATCTTAAGACTACCTCAAACATCAAAGACTTTAAGTATAGCGCACGAAAATATAATTATGATAGTCAGGCATACCTATACCAACAATTCTTCAACAAACCTCTTGTATTCTACGTTGTAGACAAGTTAACGTTGGAGTTAGGAGTCTATCATCCATCACAAAAGTTTTTGGAGTATGGAAAAGAGAAAGTAGAGCGAGCAATCGAAGTGTATAACAAATTTTATAGTAAAGATGCTAAAGAAGATATTGAAACGTACGTCATTAAAGAGGTACTTTAAAAAGAAAAGTGTGGTGTGGTTGCAAATTCCAACCGACCTCAACACACAAGCTGATAGAGATAATCTCATGGAAGCTACAATGAATCAGTTGGAAAAAATTATTTATAAAAATTAAATTATGGCAGAAGAAAAAATTTATGTAGGAAAAGGGACAACTAAATTTGATGGAAATCAAATTGCTTGTACCGTATGTTTAACAGACTTACCTCAAGAACACATGTTTGAGTACAACGGAAAGAAGTACATCAAGTTAATTGTACAAGAGAAAAAGTCTGTAGATGAGTATGGAAAATCTCATTTTGTTGCGGTTGACACATGGAAACCAGAACCAAAGAAAGAAACTGCACCAGCAGTGGAAGAAGATCTACCTTTCTAATAAAGGTAAGGTTATGAAGTAGAAGAGGGACTTATTGTCCCTTTTCTTTTCTCTTATATATGACGAGATGACGACTTGGTCCTAACTTTTTAGCACTATATAGTTTTTTATATATAATCTTTATTTATTTATATATATTCTATATATTTTCTTATCATCTTGTCATAAAAAAAGAATATATAAGTAGTAGTTAGTAGAAAAAGTAAAAAATAACTTGTCATAAAGTTATCATAAATTAAAATAAAATAAAATGGAAATAACAATATTTAAAGATATTAAAGATACTGCTCAACCTTTTTATAGAGATGTAGATATAATAATAGAAAGGATAAGAGAGGGAGCATCACAAGAAATAGTACGAGCAATCCGATCAGAGAAAGATAAAGAAAAAAGAAATCAATTAAAGCAATCATTACCAGCAATATGTTTTAGTGGTAAATTTACAAAAAGAAATGACTCATCTTTAGTCAATCATAGTGGTTTAATTTGTTTGGACTTTGATAACTTTCCTTCTGAGAAGGAGATGCTGGAAGAAAAAGAAAACTTAACTAAGGATAGGTACACCTATTCTGTATTCGTATCACCAAGTGGATTGGGATTAAAGGTATTGGTAAAGATTCCTAATGAGGTAGACACTCATAAACAATTTTTTACATCCCTTCAGCATCATTACAATAATGAGTTTTTTGATATAACATGTAAGAATGTATCAAGAGTTTGTTATGAATCATATGATCCATTAATTTATATTAATGAGCAGTCAAGTATATTTAATCAAATACTTGAGCAAGAGTATCAGGAAGTTGTAAAGCATAAGGATGTACAGACTATACCAATAACAGATGAGAATAAGATAGTAGAAATTTTAACTAAGTGGTGGGAAAGAAAGTATGGATTAAATAGTGGAGAGAGAAATAACAATGTGTATATATTAGCAGCAGCGTTTAATGATTTTGGTGTAACTAAAACGTTAGCTGAATATGTGATGGGTAACTTTGTTAGTAAAGACTTTCCTCAAAGCGAGATCAAAAGAACAATACAGTCAGCGTACAAACAGGTACAAAACTTTGGTACTAAGTACTACGAGGATGAGGAGAAAGTTAATAATGTAAAACAAAAATTAAGAAAGGGAGCTACTGCATCAGAAATTAAAACACAAATAGCTGAAGAATTAGATGTAGAAGATAGTGTTTTAGATAATGTGGTACGAAGACTCGAGGAGGAGCAAGACAAACAAAAGTTTTGGACTAAGAGTGATAAGGGAGTAGTTAAAATAATTCATATTTCATTCAAACAATTTTTAGAAGAGAATGGATTCTATAAATTTAATCCTGAAGGAAGTAAGAACTATGTTTTTGTTAAGGTTACTAATAATTTAATAGACCACACATCAGAGAAAGAGATTAAAGACTTTATCCTAAACTACTTATTAGATGTAGATGATAAGAGTATATATAATTACTTTGCTGAGTGTACAAGATATTTTAGAGAAGAGTTTCTAACCTTACTATCATCTATAAATGTTTACTTTATAGCGGACACTAAAGATAATGCTTATCTGTACTACACAAATTGTGCAGTTAAGATTACTAAGAATGAAATAATACCAATAGACTACTTAGACTTAGGAGGTTATGTTTGGAAGGACCATGTTATTGATAGAGTGTTTGATGTTTGTGAGGTTACAAATTGTAATTATAAAACTTTCATTCATAATATATCAGGATCAAATGATACAAGAATAAAGTCTATGGAGTCAACAATGGGTTACTTACTACATGGATGGAAGAACTTATCGTACTGTCCAGCTACCATATTAAACGATGAGGTTATATCAGATAATCCTGAAGGTGGTACTGGTAAAGGTTTGTTTATGAATGGGTTATCTCATATGAAAAAGTTAGTAGTTATAGATGGTAAATCATTTAACTTTGAGAAGTCATTTGCTTATCAATTGGTTTCTGCTGATACTCAGATACTATGCTTTGATGATGTAAAGAAACATTTTGACTTTGAGAGATTGTTCAGTGTAGTAACAGAGGGACTAACTTTAGAGAAGAAAAATAAGGATGCAATTAAGATACCATTTAGTAAATCTCCAAAGGTTGCCATCACTACTAACTATGCTATTAAAGGTAAGGGATCTTCTTTTGAGAGAAGAAAGTGGGAGTTAGAACTTAGTCAGTATTACACTAAAGAGTTTACACCACTTGTAGAGTTTGGTAAGTTAATGTTTGGTGAGTGGAATGATAATGACTGGTGTCAGTTTGATAATTATATGATAACATGTCTGCAATTGTACTTAGATAAAGGATTATTAAAGAGTGACTTTGTTAACCTTAAAACACGTAAGTTTTCTGCTGAGACATCTCATGAATTTATAGAGTGGTGTGGAATTATAGATGGAATGCATAATCCTAAGTTAACTAAAGACTCAAGAATTTATAGTAATGATTTATATATGGATTTTGTAAATGAGTATCCTGACTATGGACCAAAGGCTAAGATGACGGTGAGTAGAATTAGATTTGGAAAATGGTTAGTGTCTTATTCTGTTTATAAATACGATTGTAATCCGTTAGAAGGTAAGGACATGATGGGTAAGTGGATAAAATTTGTTGACAGTACTCACTATGAAAGTGATACGGTATGATAGAGTATAGAGATTACCAAAAGAATATTATATCAGATGGTGTTGGTATAATAAAAGAGAATAGGTTTTTATATTTAGCGATGGAGGTAAGAACTGGTAAAACATTAACGAGTTTAGGAATATGTGATAAGCTAAATGTAGATAAAGTTTTATTTATAACTAAGAAAAAAGCTATATCAAGTATAAAAAATGATTATAATTTATTACAACCATCTTTTAGTATTGAAATAATAAACTATGAATCATTACATAAGGTTAGACAGACTGGTTGGGATGTTGTAATATGTGACGAGGCTCATGGTATGGGAGCATTTCCTAAACCAAGTGGCAGATCTAAGAAGGTAAAGAACATTATATTCAGATCTAATCCTTATGTTATATTATTAAGTGGAACTCCTACACCTGAGGCTTACTCTCAAATGTATCATCAAATATATTTTATACCTAACAATCCGTTTGCTATGTATAAAAACTTTTATCAGTTTGCTAATGATTATGTTGGTGTTGTTAAGAAAAAGATAGGTGGAATGTATATCAATGATTACTCTAAGGGTAGTAAAAAGATTATAGAAACCATGTCACCTTATACTATTAACTTTAGTCAAAAGGATGCGGGTTTTGTAGTTGACACTACTGAGCATGTGTTAGAGGTAGACATTAAAAAATCTACACTGGACCTTATATCTAAGTTAAAAAGAAACTTAGTAGTTGAGGGTGAAAGCGAAGTAATTTTGGCTGATACATCGGTTAAGCTTATGACTAAGGTACATCAGATGTGCAGTGGTACTATTAAGTTTGAGAGTGGTAACTCAATGGTGTTAGATCTTAGTAAGGCTGAATTTATAAAGAAGAAGTTTCACAATAAAAAGATAGGTATATTCTATAAGTTTAAGGAAGAGCTTAATGCTATAAAGGAGGTGTTCGGTGATGATATATGCACAGACTTAGATTGTTTTAATACTACATCTAAAAACATTGCCCTTCAGATAGTTAGTGGTAGAGAAGGGATATCTTTACGCCAGGCTGATGCATTAGTTTATTACAATATTGACTTTAGTGCTACATCATATTGGCAGAGTAAAGATAGGATGACTACTAAGGATAGGCTGAAGAATAATATCTATTGGATATTCAGTAAAGGTGGTATTGAGAGGGATATTTATAAAGCGGTAATTAAAAAGAAGGACTATACCCTTACTCATTTTAGAAGAAAATTTATAAATTTGTAAAACATAAAACAATGAAAGAAATAGGAAGTTTAGAAATAACAAGGTACAATTACGATGAGGTAGATGGCGATCCAAAGATTATTATATCTATGGTAAAAGTATTAGATAAAAAAGGAAAGTATATAAAATTTGCCAAGTTAAAAGAGGTAGAGAAATACCTTTCAAAGTACCCTGTTATATTTAAAGAGATAGGTTAGTAATGACCGAACAACAAATACAATCAAAGAGGATTAAGCAATTGGAGGCGGAAGGATACTATGTTCTTAAGCTAATCAAGACTAATAAGAATGGCATCCCCGACCTCCTTGCAATCCCTCCAAATTGTGATGTATTATTTTCAGAAGTAAAAAAACCAACAGGTAAGTTATCAAAATTACAAGAGTATAGACTAAAAGAATTAGATAAACATGGATGTAAAACAGAGGTATACAAGGGAGACAGATGAATATAAAGTAGAAGATGATTTTATTGAAAGCATTCAGCGATTTGATATTAGAACAGGAATTAAGATAGCAAATTACATTAATCAAAAATCATTATACATACCTGAAAGTACTTTAGTATCTACCATAATGGGTGGCCTTGTAATCAATGATGATAATGAGCCAGTAACATTTGCAGTAGAAATAATAAAAGACTTTTCTCCAAAAATAAAATTAACAGATCTAAAACCTGTAAGCATGGACGAGTATTTAGATTTGTATAACTTAAATTTAAAATCAAATGGATCACTTAAAAGTAAAAGCAGTTAAGAATTTAGTGGTGTCCCATACAGGACTAAATTTAGACAGTAGATTTAAAACAGATCCTTTAATAAAAGCAAGAGCTATTTGTTATAAGATATTAAAGGACGAGTGTAATATGTCTTACACTTACATAGGAAAACAATTTGGTAAGCATCATGCAACAATTATGCATTCACATAGAGAGTTTAAATGGATGGTGAAGGCTGATAAAGACATGGAGAGAAAGTATAATTTAATTTTAAATTTATACAAAGAAGAGAAAGACCAATACACAGAATTAACACCAGTTGAAATAAAAAAAACTTTAAAAGATTTGGCTGAACAAAATAAAATGTTAAATTTGTCTGTGATTAATGTTCAAAAAGAGTTGAAAGAAAGATTAATACAGTTAGAAACTAAAATTGATAAACTAATTAGTAGCGTATAATTAAATGCCAAGAGTAGCACCAGAAGATGTACAAGCAATATCGCATATAAACCATACATGTGATAGCATCCACGACTTTGCTGATAACCTATATGAAGACTTGATGGATAGAGAACATGAGTCTATTAAAAAATCAGCCCAAGAACTAATCAATCATCTTAATGACTTAATTTATTCCATGTCTGATGAGATATAAAAAAGAAAGTTGTGTTGTAATATGGCCATCTTAATTTGTTATGGGTTACAAAAGCAAGGAAGATCAGGCTGTTAACTCTAAAAAACATTATGAAAATAATAAAGAAAAAATTAAACTTAGGTCTGCTAAAAGAAATAAAACTCAACGTAGGTCTAATGTTGATTATGTAAAGGATGTAAAAAGAACAACTCCATGTGTAGATTGTGGAGAGTCTAACCCAGTACTGTTAGAGTTTGATCATGTGCGGGGAGAAAAGGTAAAGTGTATATCTGATATGGTAAGAGGATCTTACAGTATAGAAACTATAAAAGAAGAAATAAAAAAATGTGACGTTAGATGTGCAAATTGTCATAGGTTAGTAACACATGAAAGAAGAATAGAAAACAAAATATAATGGATGAAATTTTAATGCAAAAGTTAGAAGAGAATGAATGCTTATTAGCCACAGGATATGAGTCAGCTTTAATAGGAATAACTGAGGGGCCTAATCCTGTAGCTGTATATGATACTGACGAGTGTATAAGATGTTTAATGGAAGAGGATGAAGAAAGGTTGAGCCAAGAGGATGCCTTAGATTTTTTTTATTTTCAGACTGTCAATGCTTATGTAGGAGAAAAAACACCAATATTTATTAAAAGATATGAATAAACAAATAGCGAAAGAGTTACATCAGTTTAGTAAAACAATAGCCGAAAGGTTTTCTCGTAAGGACAGAGAGGGAAATGTTTCTCAAGAATCATTCAGTGTAGAAGAGGTTATACCAACTTCAGATCATACAGCAGTTATTAATTTTAAAAAGAGTAGCGGAAAGATAGGTGTGGCTTTCTGTTATTATATAGCTAAAGGAATGTCAAAGGGTTGGAAGTATTTCTTTCCTACTGACTCACATCTTAATGGGTTCCAAGCTTTCTTATATTATAAGTTAGATGCTGAGCGCAGAAACTATGATAAGAATTTTTTAGTGGAACAGTATAATAGAAATAGAGAAATTAAAGATCAAATTAAATATGAGCATGAAATATAAAACAATAAAAAGTGTGCTGAGAAATAATATAGAAAAGAAGGTTAATGTATTATGGACGTGGGATAAAATTGAAAATAACTTTACTCAAATATATCAGAACTACAATAATGGCCTACGCATATACACGCCAGCACAACTATTAGAAGAAATAGAAAGAGAACTTAAGCTGCAAGCTTCTTAGCTTTTAATAACTCAGCACACTTTTCATACTCTTCAGTATATGTAAAATATTCTATAAGGGTATCGTATATATCATCCACCATCACTACCACAGGATTTTCAGGGTTATGCATAAAATATAAAGTATCTTGTTCTTCTAACAATTCATCAACCGTTTTCTTTCCCATCAGCAACTCATAGCTACTCCTCATACATAAGTCTTCATTGAATTCCATATTATTCCATAGGGTTTTTATATAACATAGGGTCTGTTTTATCGTTCATTGGATCTTCTGAATTCATAGGATCTCCAGAAATCATAGGATTACTATCTGCTTTTTTCTTTGCTTTTCTTTTACTTTTTTTATTACGTTTTCTTTCTGCTTCGTTTTGTATTTGATACTCACTGAAGTTAAACAAACGCATAATTACTTTAACTGGATCCTCTCCTCCTTCAATAAGTTGTTCCATATTTTTAAATATCTTACGAACATTATTTACAGGAAGCCCTGTTATTTGAGATGTCTCTGCTAAAGCTTTATACAAAGCCTCTTGTTTTTTCTTAGGATCTTTAGTGTCCCTATATCTTGCAAACCTTTGGAAAATTTCTTCTCCCTGTGTTAGAATAGGAAGGTTTTTAAACTTTAAAAAACTTTGTGGCTTACCAATAATAAGGTCTTTTATTTTAACAGCAAACTCTCCATAAATAAATAAAGCGTTTATATTTCCAAGTATAGCAGCCATACCTAAATCTTTTGCGTCCTCATCTTCCCAGTCAGCTAACAAACCTGGCATTCCATTTGCTACAAACTGAAAGAATACAGGCATAATTACATGGTAAGTTAAAAATATACGACCAGCATCTGTCTTTGTTCCCTTACCTGACTTACCTCCTGACGACATAAGCCTGTACATATTTCGTAAAGCATAAACTTCTTTTCTTAAGTATTGCTTAGGAGTAGTTAAGAACATATTAAGTGCTCTAAATATTGGACCTTTAGTTTGATAGTAGTCTCTATCTTGTAAGTCAGTAGACTGCTGAGATCTTTTAGTGTCTCTTTCAAATTTAACAATAGCCTCATCAATTGCTTCCTGTTCTGTCTTACCAGCTTCTAATGCTTTGTTTTTATAGTACACATAGTTAGGAACTCCTCCTAAATAAATTGCACCTCTA
>Ga0209337_1000096_pt1 | contig 74007 bp, 57 predicted proteins | sample LinPmetageLP53_FD_184044 | JGI IMG/M metagenome (GOLD analysis project Ga0209337, IMG submission 184044) | Marine viral communities from the Pacific Ocean - LP-53 (SPAdes) (version 2) | ecosystem: Environmental > Aquatic > Marine > Oceanic | place: Pacific Ocean | collected 2010-02-08
TATTAAAGACTTTGATGTGCCTGTTAAAATAGTAATGACTGTACATGATCAAATTGACACTATATGTAAAAATGAATATATAGAATGGTGGTCAACGAAAATGAAAGAGTTAATGGAACAAGCTGCATTAGAAATAGTAACAAATGGCTTACTAAAAGCAGAAGTAACAGTGAGTAATTGCTGGGAAAAATAAGTATGAGTGAGGTCCTAATCTAAAGGGGTGCCTAAGAGACATCCAGTTTAATATTAAATGTTTACCTCACTCATATTTACACATGTAATTACAAAGGGACAGGCATAAAAGATTATAACTACACAAAGTAGGGACTAATCTACAACCAGGTTAATACTCTTGTCTGTCCCTGCGTAAACTAAAATAATAAATTATGAATAAAATAGAGAATATAAAGATGTATATAGAAATGTTTGAGGACGGTAGTATATCCTCTTATGAATTAGTGTCTAAATTAAAAGAAATAATATATGAATAAAGATACAGAAGCTTTTATAGCAGATTATAAACAAAAGAAATATTTAGAAGATTTATATAATCAAAATACAATACCCTTTGATTCTTATTTTAAATACAGTGGTAAAATAGAACATAACAATAGGTATCAACAAAAATTTGAAAGAGAAATAGAAAAAGAACCTTTATTTAATGGGATTGGATTTAATCCTTTATATTTTAATGATATGTCTAAATATAAATTAAATCATAAGTCTAATACTGGTTACACTAAATATTTACAAACTAATAAGTATAAAAACATAAAACCAAATGAAAAAAATAAGACAGACTCAAGTAGAGTCTCTAAAGAAAATCTCAAATACCTTGGGATCAAAACGAAAGACAGTGTATCAAGTACTAATAAGTAAAGGTATGTGTACTAATCGTATGATTGCTAAGCATTTAGGATGGGACATTAATCGTGTAACTGGTAGAATAACTGAACTAGTAAATCTAGGGATGGTTACTACAAATGGTACATATAAAGATCAAGAAACTAATAGAACAGTTACGTTATGGAAAGCACTATGAGTAAAATAAATGCAGTAAGAGATAAAGAACAAAAAGCTGCTTTAAATGCATGGGCAAAACAAAACTTTATTGGTTCTATAATTGCAGGTACAGGTTTTGGTAAATCCAGATGTGGTGTGTTAGCAATAAAACATGCACTTAAAGATGGGGGTAACGCTTTATTGCTTGTTCCTACTGTACAACTACAAGATCAATTTGTAGAAGAATTTGAGAAATGGGATGTGTCTATGGAAAATGTAGAAGTTATTTGCTATCAAAGTGCATATAAATTAGAAAGCCAAAGCTATACTATAGTAGTATGTGACGAGATACATTTAGGTTTGTCTCCAGAATACCGTAAATTCTTTGAAAATAACAGTGCTAAACAGCTACTATGTATGACTGCAACTTTACCCGAAGAACTTGAATATAAAGAATTATTAAGTAAGATGGCACCAACAGCTTATAAAATTACACTAGATAGATGTGTAAAATTAGGATTTGTAAGCCCTTACAAAATTACTTGTATACCGGTTAAGCTCACTAAGCAAGAAAGAGAAGACTATAAAAAAGTAAATAACTCTTTTGTTTATAATAAATATCAATTGGGACAGTTTGATGCTTTTAACGAAGCAAGTAGAATATTAAAAAGTAAAACTGCAAGTGGACCTGAAAAGAGAGCTGCAGTATTATTTTGGAAAGCTATCAGAGATCGTAAAGGTATTATAGACTATGCAGAAAACAAGATAAAAAAGTTTAAGAGTATTTATTATAAGAATGTAGATAAGAAAATACTTGTATTTGGTGGTGCTAATGACTTTACAGATCAATTGTGTGATTCTATAGCTCCTTATGCAATGGCTTATCACTCTAAAAAAACTAAAAAACAAAGAAATATAGCTCTTGAATTATTTAAAACAGGAGATATAAATGTGCTTTGCTCTACAAAAGCTCTTAACCAAGGTTTTGATGTTCCTAATGCAAATATGGGTATAATTTGTGGTATTACAAGCAAAGGATTATCTATGATACAGCGTGTAGGACGTCTTGTGCGGTTTCAAGAAAATAAAATAGGACAAATTATAATCTTGTATGTTGCTGATTCTCAGGAAGAAAAGTGGCTTAAAAGTGCTACAAAAACATTAAAGAATGTTGTGTGGAAATAAGTATTTAAAATATTTGTACATAATAACAGAATTTATTATATTTGCTTTAGATTTACAAATAAGTATAACAGAACTTTTTATAACCTTTACTGCCATATGAATGTTGATATAGATTTTGAAGTGTTAGAACAGACAGGAATGTCTGCAGACGATTTTCTATATCTTTATATAATACATAAGGAAAGTTATACATATTTAAACAATCTTAATCTTAAACCAAATTTAGAAAAGTTACAAGAAGATGGATATATTAAGCTAGGCGAAGCACCTGATCAACATTTTATAAGACAAGAATTCATAGACTTGTTTTCATCAAATTTTGATCAGATGTTTGCTGAGCTTGTAGGTACATATCCTATGAAAGTAATGTCTAAAGATAGAGGTGTGCGTGTATTACACTCTAAGGATCCAGATAGTAAAAGTAATGAAAAAGCTAAAAGCCGGTATCAAAAGATTGTAGGAACTAAATTGTATAAACATCTGCATATAATGAAATGTTTAGATAAAGAGCTTACAATTAACAGATTTAACTTGGCTTATATGCAAAACTTAGAAACATGGATTAATAACCATACTTGGGAAAAGTATGAAAACTTAGACGAAAATGACACAGAAAAAGACACCAATAGAATCACTAGATCCCTTTAAAGACAGAGGGTTTAAAAGTATTAGAAAAGCAATCAGCGCATCTCTACATCAAGTAGCAGATGGAATGAATGGTAAGCGTAAAGTTTATCCTACCAAATGGAACAGACTAAATAAAAATTTATTAGGTGGTTTACAACCTGGTAAAATGTATGTAATTGCAGGTCGTCCAGGCGTAGGTAAATCAGCATTTAGTAATCAACTTATTTTTGATTTACTAGATAAAAATTTTGGTAAAAACTTATTAGTTTTATATTGGTCTTTCGAAATGCCCGGGTATCAACAGATACTGCGTGCAGGTTCAAAAGGTGTAAATAAACAAGTAGGAGAATTATTATCAGTAGATAAAAGACTAGAAAATGATGCTTATCAAGATTTTAAGAAAGAAGTTTTAAAATACGGGAACTATCCTGTATATTTTAACAACGTTCCAAGAGATATAGAATTTATTAAAGAAGCTAATGTAGAAGTAGCTAACAAACGTCCAGACTCAATAGTAGTAAATGTATTTGACCATTCTCGCTTGATATTAAGCAATAGAGATATGGAATTACAAAAACTAAATGATGTCAGTAAAGGATGTATGTGGATGCAATCTCAATTAGGTTGTATTAATATACTATTGTCTCAACTTAACCGGAACATCGAGTCAGAGCATAGAGCTAAAGCTCAGTATCAACCACTACTAACAGATTTGTTTGGTGGCGATAGTATAGGTCAAGATGCACATGTAGTTATGATGCTTCAACGTCCTCATGATTTGTATGGTATTACAGCTAAATACTGTGATGAAGATCCAATAGGATTACTAGCTGTACATATAGAAAAAAATCGTGATGGTTTACTAGGTATGATACCTTACGAAGCAGAAATGTCAACATTTACAATTAAAGAAAGATTATGATGTGGAGTAAATATTTATATAACTTATTTGAAAAAGAAAATACAGATAAAAAATTATTAAAAAACATAGAAATTTATGAGCAAAAGAAACGGGAAAAACAAAGCCAGGGTAGCGATCTTAAACGAGATAAACTACACAGACAAAAGAATGAAAAGATTCAAAAATAATGAAGAGGAACTTTCAAAATTACAATCTAAAAGAGACACTTTAAGGAGCAAATTAAAAACTAAATAATATTATGGGACCACAAAGTAAATATAACGTAGAAAAAATGCTTGAGAAGGCACACACACAAAAAGAAAATATTATGGAATTACCAAAAAAGAAGGTAAAGGCTAGCCGTAAATCGCCTAAGAATATGATAATATATGGTGCACCTAAGATAGGTAAAACTACTGTATTATCACAACTAGATAATTGTTTAATCCTTGACCTAGAAGATGGTTCAGATATGATTGATGCTTTAAAAGTAAAAGCAAACAACTTAAAAGAACTACAAGCTATTGGAGCAGCAATTATGAAAGAAGGGAGACCTTATAAATATATAGCTGTAGATACTATATCTAAGCTAGAAGAATGGTGTGAAAGTTATGCTAAACAAATTTATATGAGAACTCCTATGGGTAAAAACTTTGAGAAAAATAATCCTGGAGCATCAGTTCTATCACTGCCAAATGGCGCCGGCTACTTATACTTAAGAATGGCCTACAAAGAATGGATAGACAAACTGAATAAACTTGCGGATCACGTAATCCTAGTTGGACACCTAAAAGATAAGATGCTTGAAAAGAAAGGTAAAGAGGTTGCTGTAAAGGATCTTGATCTAACCGGTAAAATTAAGCAAATTACCTGCACTAACTCAGATGCTATTGGTTACATTTATAGAGAAGGAACAGATACTATGATTTCTTTTGATTCTTTAGATGATATAGCTGCTGGTACTAGATGTGCGCACTTAAAGGGCAAGACCATGCCTTTAGAATGGTCAAAAATATTTATAGATTAACTAATTAAACCAATTAAAACATGATTGATGCAAATGAACCAACTAATGCTACGGTTGTAAAACAAGAAACACCAGCACAAATTACTACTACTATGATTATAAACGATCTAGAGAATGGTATAGACAGATCTGCAATTCAGGCTAAATATAATTTAGAAGCTTGGGAAGTTAAGCAAATGTTTATGCACCCATCTCTAAAAGGTAAAAAAGCTAAGAAAATTAGAAAATTATCTTTTACGTTTGTAGACGACACAGTAGAACAAGTAAATCCTAATCAAACTAGTATTCCTGTAGAGACGCAAGAAAGTTTTGACAATGCAACAAGAATAGAAGAAGGATTAGATCACAAAGGAGAATTAACACAATTTTAATAACCAATAAATAAATAATTAATTATGGCAATACAAAGTAATGCAAGTACAGAAGAAGTATCTGGGGGAGGAAGAGAATTCTACTCCGGTTTAACAAATGTAAATGTTGTAGCGGTTAACCCTACAATGGCAGAATTACATGCAATGGATATAAATGTAAAAACAGAACCTGCATATTCAGGAACTAGTAATGATCAAGCTTGGAATAAAGTAACGTTATGGCTATCAAATGAAGATGGTAAGTTTAAATTAGATTTATTTCTAAAAAATACTCATAAAGAATCTCAAACCGGTAAATTTCTATGGCTAAATAATGTAGGTCAATCTACATGGTCAACTGATGCACCAACTTATGACTGGTGGAAAGCAGAAGGTCAAAGAAAAGCTTATGATGGCGAGAGAGAATTGATTGAGTTTACTAAAGCTTGGGCTAATGTTGCTGCAGGAGGATCTGTATACTACGATACAATGGCAGATATTGCACAAGGTAATGTAACAGAAATTAAAAATCTTGCTGAAGCTCTTAAAAATAATCAACTTAGAGTACTAGTAGGTGTTAAAGATGATAAATATCAAGGCATCTATACTGGATATTTTGGGAGAGTTAAACCTCAAAGAGATGACTTGTTTGTTAAAGCTCTTAATGATGAATATTCTCAGTTTAAAAATCACGACTTTAATGCAGACCTTAAATGGGGTAAGCATGTATCAACAGCTAGTCTAGTTACACCAGACACTATTGAAGAGAGTGAAGATTGGACAGTGCCTGCAGATCCACAATATCCAGCAGACGCTCCATTCTAATGGCTATTGATCGTAGAGACAGCAACGATCACCTACATACCGATGTCATACTTAGTAAAATTACTGAGTATGACATTTTTAGGTATTACTGCCCTAATTTTAAAATACTTGGTAAGAAATTTAAGAGTGATCTTCGACAAGATAATTCACCTACAGTTTCTATTATACCTTACAATAGTAAATTACTATATAAAGATTTTGGTTCTAGCGAACATACTTTTGATTGCTTTAACTATGTAAAATTTAAATATAACTGTGATTTTTATTCTGCTCTAAACATTATCGACACTGATTTTAATCTTAACCTTAGTTCTAAAAAAGATAGTATAAAGTTTACTATGGGTCTTATGGCATATAGGCAAAACAAAGTACCTTCTTATATTAAGTCTGAAGTTATTATTAGAAAAAAACGTCGGCAATGGATTAGAGATGATGCAAAGTTTTGGTCTCAATATTTGGTTAGTAAAAAAATATTAACTATGTTTGGGGTCGAACCTATAAGTCATTTTTGGGTAAATAGTACTAGATTTACTTGTAAATCAATTACTTATGCTTTTAGATTTAAGAATCGATATAAAATTTATTCTCCTTATGAAGAAACAAATAAGTGGTTAAGCAATACAAAAAAAACAGATGTCCAAGGCTATAACCAACTCCCGTATAAAGGTGAGAGACTTATCATTACATCATCTCTTAAAGATGTTATGTGTTTGCATGCAGCAGGTTATCATGCAATTGCACTACAGAGCGAGATGCAAATACCTTCAGAAAAACTAGTAAAAGATTTAAAAGATAGATTTACTACAATAGACATTTTATACGACAATGATTTCGACAAAGTAACAAATCCAGGCCAGACAATGGCTAAGAAAATTTGTGATTTATATGGTTTTAATAATATCTGTATACCAGACAGCTATAAATCTAAAGATCCATCAGATTTAGTGAAACATGTATGCAGTTTTAACGAACTTAAAAATATATTAAATGCAAAGAGAAGAGATTATTGAAAAACTCAGAAAACAGAAAGGATGGTTAAAAAAAGGAGCGCAGTGGTTAGCTGATAAATGGGAGACAGACATTGCTATTATTAGAGATTGTAAAAAACTTGTAGCTTCTGAAGAGTGGGTACAAGAACGTATGAACAATGATAATGGACATGAGCTTACTGAAAGTCAAGCTTTTACAAAACATTTATTAGATAATGGATTAACTATGGCAGACGTAAAGTCTGTAAAATTTTGGCAAAACTTTAATGGTGAGCAGAGATACAGTGTAGTAACACATAATCAATGGCATGAACAGCCACAGGTTAAAGATGATTTATTAGATTATATTAAATCTCAATCTCACGTAGTTAAAAAAATTAAATATACTAAGCCAAAAGACCCAGTATTATATGAAATATCTTTACCAGACATACATTTTGGTAAGATAACAGATGATGAGCCGGGAACTATAGAGAAACATTATATGCAAGCTATAGTAGATCTGCATAGAAAAGCAGATGGTGTTGAAATAGAACGCTTCTTATTACCTGTAGGTAATGATGGTCTTAATTCAGAAGGATTTTCTAGAGCTACAACTAAGGGCACGCCTCAGCAAGATCACATGATGTGGAGACAGTCTTTTAGAGGTTATTGGCATTTAGTTATGAAAGCTATAGATTATTTAGCACAGTTTGCTCCGGTAGATGTTATTGTTATACAAGGTAATCATGATTTTGAGCGCATGTTTTATGTGGGAGAAGTTTTAGATGCTATGTATCATAATAATAAAAATGTAACTATAGATAATGGTTTAAATACTCGTAAGTATTACGAATATGGGACTAATATGATTATGTTTACACACGGAGACAAAGAAAAACCTCAAGAATTACCATTATTAATAGCTACAGAACAGCCGGAAATGTGGAGCAGGTGTACGGTTAGAGAAGTTCATTGTGGACATAAGCATAAAGAAATGCTTAATGAATACATGGGAACTAAAGTTAGATTTATACCATCTATATGTGGTAACGACGCTTGGCATAAAACTCAAGGGTATGTTGGTACATTAAGATGTGGACAAGCATTTATTTGGAATAAGAATAGAGGATTGGAAGGGTATCTTCAAACAAATATTATGAGTTATGGCTTGGAAACGAAGAAATAGATCTAAAGTAAAGAACGCAAAGAAAAGTGAGTATGATGGCAAAAACTTTCAATCTAATTTAGAACTTTATTGTTATAAAGAACTTAAAAAGGCTGAAGTAGAAGTTGAATACGAAGAAACTACGTTCACAATCTTTGATGCATTAGTGTATCCTCAAGCATGTTATGAGGGAACAGCCAAAAAGCTTTACAATAAAGGAAGTAAGATTAGACCAATTACTTACACTCCTGACTTTGTAGATCCTAAAGGTAAATGGATTGTAGAAACAAAAGGCTATGCAAATGAGTCTTTTCCTTTAAGATGGAAATTATTTAAAAAACACCTTAAAGATAATGATCATCACTATGTTTTATTTATGCCTCGAAACAAGAAGCAGGTAGATGAAGTCGTAGAGCTAATCAAACAATTATAACAAGGGCCCTAACGGGCTCTTTTTTATTAACTAAACATTTTAAATTATGGGATACATGGTAAGTCCCTGCTGTGGGGAAAGTTACACAGATAATGATGACGGTACTAGCTATTGTTGTGATGCACCAATAGTAAATGGCATATGTCAAGATAGCAAATGCTTAGATCATGCAGAACCTTTAGAGGGATTTGTATGTGAGGCATGTGACGAATTCTTTGAAGAGTCTATTGAAGACTATGAGTACAAAAATCAAATGCTTGATGCTAAAGCAGAAGATAGGGCAGAAGCAGAGAGAGACGAAAGATAATAAAGTATAAACCAATTAAACACAAATTTTATGAGTATTAAAACAATTGACAAGCCAATATCGGGTGATGCCGGTATTGCTAAGCGCATCAATAAAGGCGCAGAAAAGATGGTATTTGACATTCTTCAATCTACACAGTATTCTATGCCAATTCAATCTACAATTAGAGAACTTGTTACCAATGCATGTGACTCTCAGCGTGAGAAAGAAATGGCACTAGAAATAGTAAGTGGTAAGAAGAAAGTTGAAGACTACTATATTGAGCGCCACGGTGATCAGTATGAAGATAGTAATTTTGATTCTAGTTACTATCAGTTGTCTTCATTACAACATGGTAAAAACCATGTAGATTTATTATATACACAAAATGAAGGTGTTGGGTATTGTGACACATTTGCAGTAACTGACTATGGTGTAGGTATAGGAGCAAGACGTTTAGAAGGTATATTAGAGCTGGGTTATTCTACGAAAAGAAATACCAGTGAGAACTTTGGTGCGTTTGGTCTTGGTGCAAAAGCTGCGCTATCAACCGGTGTAGATTTCTATACTATAGAGACTATATATAATGGTATGAGATTTAAATGTAACTGTTATAACTACAAGACTGATTTTATTATACCAGCTTTTAATGTAAAAACAGGTATGCAGAATAAATTCATAACTTTTAGTGATGGTACTAAAGTATATTATGAGCATTCTGATCAAGTAAATCAAACTACTGTATCGTTTGGTGTAAAAAAACATAACAGAAATAAGTTTGAAGAAGCTATTGAAGAGCAGCTAATGTATTTTGATAACGTTAATTTTAAAATTAAAGATGAGTATAACGAAGAAAGAAATATTCCTTTTAAAGCAGAAGTTATTTATAATTCTGAAAATCTTATAGTTTCTGATTCTTATTATTTTAATAAGCCTCATATTGTTCTTGTTAAAGACAAAGGATCATCAACCGGTATTAACTACGGCTATATTGATTTTCGTGAGTTAGAAATGGAACAAATGTATGGTTCTATTGCTTTTAAATGTCCTGCGCGTCAAGTTGTAGCTAATCCAGATGGCACAGAAACTATATTACAAGAGGGCGTAGATGTTACTCCATCTCGTGAGAAAGTTATATGGAACGAAGCAACTAAAAAATACATTAAAAGTGTAATAATGGCAGCAGCTCAAGAAGCTAGTGATATTATAGAACAAGAGTTGAAAGAAACAGATTTTCTTAAATGGGTAGATGCTTGTAGATCTATTATTACTGGTAACAGTAGTGAAAATAGGATTCTTAATAAGCTAGCTCGTATTATTAATACTGATGATATGAAACCTAAGTTTGGTCCTGACCCTAGAATTAAATATGGACCGGCTCTTAAATTATTTGAAGGTTTAACGCTTATGAAGCCTTATGAAGATAGACATGGTGATGGTATAAAACGTGAAATAATTAAAGATTGGCAAGGTTTTAATGCTAAGCATTTTTATTCTAGAGAAGAAAAGTGGTCTAAGTATAAAGATTTATATCTTATGGAAGATAAAGAGTCTGGGCTGGGGTATCCCCATAAAGTTACTACTTATACTCTTGAAGATTTAGAAGATAAGTTTGATAATCTTTTACAAAAATGTGAGGGTAATATAGATGCTGTTCAAAAAGTAATGAAAGAAAAGAATAGAGTTACAGCTAAACGTACCGCTATACTTGCTCTTATTGAAAAATCTGAATGGTATAAATCTTACGATGATGTAGAAGTTCCTGAAGACTGGTTACAAGGACGTAAAGAGGAAGAAGAAGAAGAGGCAGAGAAATCTAAATTTTCTAATCTAAGTGCTGCAGAGCGTAGAGACATAGAAAAGAGAATAGTTGCTTACACTTTTAGACATGATACAAAAAAAGATGATTATTTTACTTTAGATAAAATAGAACCTAAAACTATTGATCTTATGAATAGTAAATATCGTACTTATTATTGTACTAAAGAAGATGAGGGTAAAATGAAACTAGCGGCTAAACTACTTAAAGCAACTCAGCCTAAACATAAAGATGTTTATCCTAACAGTTCTTGGAGTCATTGGGACGATAATGGAACAGGGTATAACAGTCCAATGTTTTGGTTTGATTGTCCTCCTGTTAGTTATACAAAATACGGATCTGACGAGTATGAACAGTGGGCTAAACCTGTACAAGGATGGTCTCATCCTCAGCTTATACGTGTTAGTGAAAGCAGAGTTAAGTTTATTACTAAAAACCCAAATGTTAAACACATTGACGAGCTATTTTTACAAACAAACGAGAAAAATGAATATATTATGGATAAGACACTAATAAACTATTACACAGCTTATAAACTAGAAAAGATAAATGACTTTAAATTTATGCAAGGTTTAGGATGTATACATGAGGATTTACAAAAAGATTATTGTAAATTACAAGACATGAGAAATGAAAATTACAGTGAATTTGATAGGAGACATGTACATAATGTATCTCCAGCTATTACAAATCACATGGATAAATTATTTGAATTTCAAAAATTTTGTAATCAATCTGATGATGCAGATGCTATTAAAGCTAAGTCTAAACAATTATTTGTTTTATCTGACATTACTGATGCCAGGGCTGCAGATCTAGAACTTTTGGCAAAATATGACAATCTAGTAGAATTTGCAGAGGAAATTAAACCAATGTTAGATCAACTATCTTGCCTTGAAGAAAGAGATTGTAATATGTCTCCTGAACTTGAGAAAGAAGTTAGAATTTATTTACGAGCTAAAAGTCGAGAAACATGGGAAAGTTAATAACTAAAGATATAAGGAAAACCTTTAAAATAAGGGCTTCTGGAAGATCTACTGATTTTATTTCTCCTAGTTTTGGTTATGGTTGTTTGTATAATTGTTCATACTGTTATATGAAACGCCATAAAGATAAAGGTTTGTCTGTAGCTACAAATACCGGTGATATATTGACTGAAGTTAATAATCATGCGTATTTTACACCTGTAGACAAACCTAATCAGACTCACAAAACTTTTACAACTTATGATATTAGCTGCAACGAGGATTTTGCGTTGCATGCTAAGCATCATGAGTGGCAAAGGATTTTTGAATTTTTTCGTGATCATCCTGTAGCTATGGGTAGTTTTGCAACTAAATATGTAAACCCTAACCTATGCAAGTTTGATCCTGAAGGAAAAATACGTATTAGATTTAGTCTAATGCCTCAACATAAATCAGATTTACACGAACCAGCAACAAGTAAAATCATCGATAGAATAAAAGCTATTGATGCGTTTATAGATGCAGGATATGATGTGCATGTAAATTATAGTCCTATTATAGTATATGACGGGTGGTTAGAAGACTACAAGTATATATTTGATATGATGAATGATTATGTTAGTTACAAAGACCAAGTTTTATCAGAATGTATATTTTTAACTCATAATTTTAAGAAACATCTTGTAAACTTAGACAGACATCCAGAGACAGAAGTAGATCTGTGGGTTCTAGACAAGCAAGAAGTTAAACGTTCTCAATATGGGGGAGAAAATATAAGATACAAACTAGGAATGAAATCTGAATACATTAAACAATTCAGAAAATTACATGAAGCAACAATACCGTGGAATACAATACGGTATATTTTTTAACCAATTAAATTTTTTAAACTATGATTACAATAAATGTAATAGACGACAAAATCTGTGGATCTTATGGGGATACCCCATTCACAGTTGAGTATGAGAAAAACTTATACGATAGAATGCAACAGCTTAGCCATAAGGCTCAAGGTGTAAATACAGTAGAAGAATACAATGAAGTTATGGAGGAGTTTGCTCCCCTATGTGTTGTAGACTATACTAAAACCATTGAAACACAATGTGAGTACATTCATGTTAACAAGGCTACAGGAGAATTCTTCCTTAAGCATAACAGCGTAGTATCTAGTATACCTATGCCTCAAGCTTTAGTGGATAGAATATTTGACTCTTTAGATAAAGATCTAGACTTTATGCCTTTAATTAAAATGTGGACTAGATGGTTGCGTAACCCAATCTTGTGGAGAAAAATGAAGCAAGGTCACGGGAACAATTTTTGTGAGAGATTCTTTAATTTTGTGAATATGAAATATACTCACCCTAAAATGAAAGAAGATCTTATAGAGCAGGGTCTTACTGATGAAGCAGCTTCTAAAAGAGCAGAAATGTACCAAATGAAAATCACCCATGAGGGATTACTAAATGGTTACAAAGTCTCTACAGAAGTGCTTCATAAGTATGACGCAGAAACTGGAGAAGAAGTTGATCGTTATAAAAGAACGTTTAACATTGATACCGGTGAGATAGAAGGTGGTGGATTACCAGAATTTGTAGAAGATAGGCTATTTCAACCCGCTATGATGGGAACAAGTGGAGATGCTTTCTTTTGTGAGGGGCCTAATGGCTTTGCTAATCCAGGACATTTTATTAAAGTTGGGTGTACTCATAGACTAGAATCATGGGACCAAATTAACGTGGATGATAGACGTTCATGTGTTAAAGGTCTTCATATTGGTGGTCTAATGTACATTAATTGCTACAGTGGAGAAATTCACAATATTTTTGTAGATCCTATGCATATTGGCGCAGTGCCAGATGACTCAGACGGAGCTATAAGATGTAAGCAATATTTTGTTCATTCATCTTTATCAGGTGTGAATGGATCTATTTACCACAGCTCTAGCTATGCAGCTATGACAGACGCTGAATGGGATGACATGCGCTTAAAAGCAGTGCAAGAAAAGTCTGAACGTAAAGCTGAATGTGACAAGGAAGTTGCAGAGATGAACGCTCTGTAGCTAGTGTTTAATTGGTAAGATATGAGGGGGTAGACGAACGGCGTTTTGCCAACCAACTTTAACCGGGAGTATAAGAGCTTCCTGTTTTTAATTAGATTTTATATCTACCCCCTTTATATCAATAACCCTAAATTTTAAAATATGAATAGAGATGAAAAAATAGCTTTAATAGATGGTGATAGTCTTATATACTATGAGATGAGTAAACCTACACTAGAAGAAGCTTTAGATGGCATAGACATGAGAATTACTCAAATGCTAAATATAACAGGATGTACACATTACGCAGGTTTTCTAACACAAGGTAAATGCTTTAGATATAACATAGCAACTACAAAACCATATAAATACAACAGAAAACGAGGTAATAAACCAATTATATTTCCAGCAATTAAAGAATATTTAAAACAAAAATGGAATTTTACATACATTCCTGAATTAGAAGCAGATGACTTAGTTTCTGTATATCATGACCCTTTAAAGACTGTAATATGCAGTCCAGATAAAGACGTGTTGTATCAAAATAAAGTATCTAATTATAATTATGGTAAAGCAGAATTTGCTACTGTAGATGAAAATGAATCCCTACGTTTCTTATGGAAACAAGTACTAATGGGAGACTCTACAGATGGTATTACTGGTATCCCTAAAGTAGGTCCTAAAACTGCAGATACATGGTTAGAAAACATGCTACCTGTAGAAATGCCTACATTTGTATTAAATAAATATATAGAAAAGTTTGGAAATTCTGAAGGAATTCATAGATTTACAGAAACCTTTAAACTTATTTACATACTAAAAACTAAAAAAGATGTACTAAGAGAAACCGGTATAGAATTGCCAGAGCTTGAAGTACATAAAGTTGAACTTTTAAATCAAGAAGAATTATGGTAACACAATGCGATGAATTAGTATATACTCCTGTAAATGCATTAACATTTAAAATTACAGGTAATACTTTATGCTTAAAACCTGTGTATAATGATAAAAAACACATAATTGCATTGAAAGGCCCTGAAGATATTCTTATTGATTTAGGTTTAACCGTATTAGTTAGAAAATTAAAATACAAAGTTAATATTATAGAGAGGATTCCTAACGAGATTCTCTCTATATCTAACAAAGTAGAATATCATATATCTATGGCTAAAAGAACTAAAGCTTCTACATTTCTTATGCCTATGCTTCCTGGAACTAAAAAACTTTATTTTTGGAATAAACTATTTATAAATTGTTTTATAGGAACAGATGAAGATACTAGATGTATTGCTTTACTTTTTAGATGGTCTTCAGATTTAAGATTTATTAAGTTTGAAAAATTACTTTCTACGTTTAAAATGTTTAAGAGAAGATATGATCCAAATCCACATCTTGTAATGTTTATATTTGATATACCTAAAGGTTATGCAAAAGATTACAGAGCATTTATAGCGGGGAAGTATTCTAAGATGTCACGAGAATATAAAATAGATATTTTAGATTTTCATGATGCTGATATACAAGACGAAATAGGACAAATAATATTTAAAAGCAGTAAACGTAAAGACTTGCTAGAAGAAAAGTTGGGAGCTGTACTACCAGAAGGATCAGAATTACTAAGCATTTTAGATATTAAAAAAGAAACATATAATCCTAAAATTTATGAACTAAAAAAATTATTATGAAGATAAATATAAATGACATTGTAGTGTTAATGAAGCATGACCCAAGACATCATCGAGGAGTTATAGGTGGTAGGTATGTAGTTGTAGAAATTTTAAAAACAGAACTTAAACTGTGCTCTGAAGGCACGTTAGATCTTTGTTTTTATGCTGAGGCTGATAATGTAGAGCCGTTAGTGCAGTGTACAATACCTTCTTGGGTAAGAACAGATACGAACTCTGATGATTTTGCAAATAATCTAGACAAAGTAACTAGTGAAATTGTAGAATTATTAAAAAGTAAAAACAAAGCCTATGGTAACACGGCGTTAGCTCCTGTTAAGATATTTAGCAGGCTTGACGCAACAGAGGCTTTGTGTGCACGTATTGATGATAAAATTATGCGTATAAAAAACAAAGGTATAAATGATCAAACTGAAGATACAGTTGATGATCTTATAGGTTATCTATTGTTGTTAAAAATGAGTATGCAATAACTAAAAGAGGGGGCAATGCCCCTTTTTTACAGCCCCCTTAATCTAATGTAGTAAACCACTTATATGCGTCTTGTGGATTCCTTGATTTTTGTAAACCTCTAAATATAGGGAATAAATCTTCAAAATCTTTTCTTATTTTACGATCTCCTTTTTGATATTTACCACTTTTTCTTTGGTAAAAAACTTCTTTTTTATCTCCTAATCCTATAGCGTAAGCACCTTCACTTAATAATTGCCCTAATAACTCACCGCCTTTTAGTATTGGTCTAGCTGTTGCAGTAGGAGACTGTAATATTCTAAATGCCTCTTTAGTTCCTACTAGCGGCGTCCATTGCATAATCTCTGTTTCATATCTTTTAGCTTGATACAATGCAAAATTACTTAACCAGGTTTCGTCTTCATCATCAAGATCCGCTAAGAACCCTACTAGCAGCATAGCTCCCATTAAGGATGATAATTCTACTGCAGTTCTTTTAACATTTTGTTGTTCCATTTCAGTCATTCTACCATAAGCAAAAGATTTGTCTGATATACTCTCTGTTATAAGATTCCAAAAAGATATGTACATACCTTGTGTAACTGCCCCTAACTCTTCATCCACATGTATAGTAGAGTTTCCTCCATGTCCGTATCTTCGTCTGATCCCTGGAGGCATCCAGTTACGGAAAAGCATAAATAATTTACCCCACCAACGTCTTTGTAACATGTTGGTATGCATTTTACTTTTTATCTGATTAGTTCTTCTACTTAATCCTTGTAGTTTCATTATAAAATCTAGCCTGCTAAAATTAGCTACTCTAGGATCTACAGACATTTTACCGTTATCATCTACTATAAGCATGTCATATAAATTAGCTGGTTTGCCATCTTCATTCATAATAACATTACCGTCGCTGTCTTCTAGTTTACCTTCTAAGTTTTTCATTAGCGCTAACATTCTTGTAGCAGATAATTCATGTTCAGCAGCTTGTTGTAAAAATAATAGATTACCACTTTTTGCAAGCTTTCTAGATTTACCCCCAACAATTTGATTACCTTCAGAATCTGTAAATTCTGTTAAAGCATCAAAAAATTCTACTGCTTTACCTATTTTACTTTTTGGGTCAAATCTACCTATGTCTGTAACAGCCATCCCTGAGCTCCAGTATTCTCCTTTAGCCCATGCAAGATCTCCTTTATCCATAAATTGTCCTGCAATAGATTCTTGTAACATCATTAAATTATCTAAAATAGACTGATTAGCCCCTTGTAGTAAGTTAAATGATAAAGTACTTATTGCAGTAAATGAATTTATTGTACCTACTGCTTCATTTGCAGAAAATGTTTTACCAAATATTGTAAAATCTTGTTGTAAATTACTTTGTCCAAACATTACAGAATCAAGCCACTCTTGCACATGTTTATAGTTGTTACTTTCACCCTCTTTTAACTTAGGCATGTCTATACCCATTTGTTTTGCAGCTTTTTGTATTAGCTGTATTCCTGCAGAATTAGTTTCTAAAGTTTTTCTATTCTTTAAAAGGTCTTGGAAAAACATAACCTGCCCAACAATTTCACTTTTAGATTTAAAGTTATGCGCCATGTGTCTAAATCTATATAAACTACTAGCAACATCTCTAGAAACTTCTCCAGATGGAACCTTGTTAACTGCATAGATTGGAATCTTCTTTTCTATATCTCTGTTATTTTCATTGTAGGTATAGTAATCATGATTAGTTTCTTGTATAGTAAACCCATCTTTTAATGTGTCTTGTATTGTATTATAAACACCTTTTTCTTTTAGCCTATCAATGTCTTCTTTTCTATAAGTTGGCATTAAATATGAGTATTTGTCCCATCCGTTTTTTTCCATCTGCTTAAGGCCAATCATTCTTTGCGCCGCTTGAAACTCTTGTATGATAAAATCATAATACTCTTTTAATCTAGGATCATTTTGTATTTTAGTATACTTTTCATTAGCATACACAGAAGCTTTAGGTCTAAGAAAGTCTCCAGCAGGCTTTTCGTTTATATAATTTCTATTTCTAAATTTTTCTAGTTCATTTTTTCTAATACGTGCATTTGATAAAGCTTCTGATTTTCCTACACCCTCATTTTTTAAAGCATTAATAATATCAGCTTGTATTTTAATTTCTTTGTCTAACTTAGCAAGCTCTTGTTTGTAACCTGGAATAGCTTCTAAATTTTTATCTGTCCATTTAGATAGTTCTTTTCTGTATCTACCTCCTTTAGACTCGCTATTTCCCCAGCTGTCTAAATCTCTATTAAAACTTGCATAGTTAACATCTCCTTCAGAATTAGTATAATCTTGTTTTCTTGGTATCCCGTGTTTTTTCCCTAACCTATTTTTTTCTTCTGTAAGTTCTTTGTAGTATCTTTCAGAATCAATTGGATTAACTAGTGCTAATCTTTTCATTCCTCCTATAGTTATTTCTTCTAGTACAGGATCATTTAATTCTTCTACATTTGATTCATTTTGACCAGCAGCAAATCTTTCATACATAGGAGCTAATTTAGATTTTAAATCTAGAGTCATATCATTCGACTCTAAATTTGCTTGCGTTACAGTTTTAACTAGTAACTGTATACCTCTGTCACTAGAATATATTATAGGATCAAAATAATAAGAATACCCACTCTTATCTTTGTGCGCAGTTGTTAGTTCAGAGACAAGATCTTTATAGTTTTTAAGTTGTTTTTGTTTTAATTGCTCAATATACAGTTTTGATTTTTTAAGTTTAAACTCTTGGTCTGTAAGCTCTCCTTTATTATATCTTCCTTTTAACTCAATATAAGCAAGATCTGACTCGTCTAAACCTTTAGATCTAGTAAACTTCTTTGCATTATCTATAAGTTTTTGTATGTCTGCTGGTAAATCTTTATTTGATAGTCCTATCATAGATTGTGCTAGCATAGGAATAACATCTTCTTTAAAATCCTGATCTAAAGATTCTGCTTGAGTTAAAATTGCATTTACTTTATCTTCTAAAGTAGTAAACGCTTCAAAAGATTCCATTTCATTCATAAAACTTGTATCTTTTTTAAAAGCATTTCTTTTTTTAGTAATTAATAAAGACTTTACACTTTGAAGCATTTCTAAACTATCTAGCTGTTTTTTTAGCTCCCACATTTTTCTTAAATTTTCTGACGTACCTCTTTCATTTTCCGGTATAGCCATAATATTAGCATATGCTACCTCTGTTCTGTTTAACGCATCCCCCATTGCATCTACAAGATCAAATAAATCTTCTACTTTTGTTACTCTTTGTAGACTGTTTTCTAATCTTCTTAAGGTAGTTAACTGATCATCACTAACTTGATCTTCAGGTAATTTATTTATTTCATATATTTCCTGCGTTATTCTAACTCTTGCATTATCAACTAATTCTTTTAATTTTACTTCTTCTTTGCTGGCTTGTACATAGGGACTTAAGCGATTAATCATACCTTCAGATCTTAATTTTCCTGCGAACATTTCTTCTGCAAGCACTGCAGCTGTATTAGGACTAACTCCAAATAATTTACCTATAGCTCTAAACAATTTATTAAATAATCTTTGTAGCTTGTTAGGATTTTTTCTAACAATTTTAGCTCCTTCTAGGCCTATTGCGGTAGCTAACACTTCTTTGTCTAGCATCTCTCCTTGTAATTCAGGATACGCTTGCTCTACTTGGTTATACAATTCTGTGTCTCTTAGTTCTGCTATAGCTTGAGCAACAACCGGATCACTTACACCTAATAAATCTATGTATATATGTCCAAACTCATGATATGTTGTATCTTTTTTAACTTTTTCTGGATTAATTCTTATAGTTGGTGTTCCGGTCTGAACGGGAGTTCCGTCATCTTCAAAAGCAACTTCATCAGCTTCTATTTGTACTTGCCCTATATTATCTATACTTGCATCAAATACAACGTTAACATTTATTCCTGCTTTAGCAAAAGATTCTTGTAACTCTCCTGCTACTCTATATGCATTTTTAAGTTCTTCCTCTTCTAAGTTAGAAAATTTACTGTTACTAGTATTTTCTCTTCTAGCTAAATCATCTAAAAAAGCATCATCTCTTTCAGCTGCAGGGGCTGCAAATCTTAAGTATTGATCAACATCTGTTTTATTATCACTTGTAATATCTGCATTGTTTGTTCCTTCAGCAGGTATTCTTTTTAAAAGATCTTCATTTATAGTTAGTACATGTAATTCTGCGGCTGGAGAATAAATTGTTTGTGGAGTCATTTTTACATACTCTGTAGAAATTAATCCTGGATACTTATTATTTATTCTTTTAATGTCTCTAAGTGCAGATCTAAAATTATTTTGTTGTACATAAATTGTATTTTTAAATTTCTTAGTAGCTATACTGTGATCTCTTAATATTTTATGTACTTTGTTTACATTCTTATTGTCTGGAGCAACAGTATCCATATACCCAAATAAATCCGTGTATAGTTTACTTTCTACTCCGTTTAAATAATATTTACATGCCATAGTTTAACATTTTTTGTTTATTGTATCGTCTTCTTCTTTTATTTCTTTGTTTGTTTGTGTAAAATAAAAATCGTTTGGCATTCTTTCTGTATTTACAGCATTTAAATTAAAACTAAAGACGCTTTTCTTTTCTAAATTTGTTGTTCCTATCTCAAGTATTTTATTAGGAACTCCTAAAGGAGATAATTGTTGGTATGTAGCATCTCCTGTAAATACATACATTGTACCTTCTTTTGTTCTAAAGTATTGCAAGTACCCTTTATCCTCATTAAATACTTTAGGGTCTTCTGGAGTAAAACTGATTTCACCATCAACAATAGCACGTGCTCCTACTTTTATTGTGGGTAATAAAGGCTTTCCATTAATCCTTCTATTACCATAATTTCTTATAAACTCGTGTGTAAAGTTACCAAAACTTAAGTAATTAGAAGTATCTAGTTGTTGAATTTCTTGCTCAAAAAACTCTACAGGTGATCCTACTCCTGGATTTAGTATATCTGTTGTAAATACTTCTGAAGGTATTAGGTCTATATAACTACCATATGTAGGAGAAAATCCATTTGTTAAAAATTGATTTGCTACTAAAACTGTTCCAAAATTACGTATTTTATCTACTGGGCTAGTTAGCATCATAAACAATCCATTGCTAAGCTCATTCTTATCAGCTGTAGATAAATCTGTTCCAGTATCTAATACTATTCGCGTTATACCTGTTTCTTTATTACTAGAATCTTCTTTTAACAGTCTATAAAATGGATTATTATTTAATTCAGGATATTGTAATCCAATTTCTCTTAACCTAAGTACTATATTTCTAGAACTTTCTTTTGTATATAAGTTTTCTATTACTGATCTAGAAAGTATATCAGATAAAGGACTGTGAGCTTGAGTCATAATAGATAAGTTTAGTGCTCTATCTATAAATTTATGTTGACCCGCACTAAGAATATCTAATTGTAAAATGTTTTTAATATCTTCTTTACCTTGCTTAAATGCAGCGCTATTTTGTATAAATCCTAAACTACTCATGTTATTTAGTATAGTATCAAGAACTCCTCTATATGCAATACCTGTATGATTCTGAGGACTAGATGTTCCTTGTTGATGTACTATATAATCTTTTGCTCCTTTGATTAAACTTTGATTACCTAAATAAAAAGCTTCGGTATCTAAATGATTATTTATAGCTGAGATTTCGTTAAGATTGTCTAAATTTCCAGGTGTAATTATTTTATTTACTCTTTGTAATTGCTTACCTGCCATATAAAATTTTGCAAAATTTATTAAAAGTCTATCATTAGGAATACTTTTTGATGCTAAAGAATCAAAAGTCATATTAGCTATCTTTCCATCTTTCATATCTATAGAATCTAACAATTTATTTTCTGGAATACTTTTTATAGTTGCAGTTTCAATTAGTTTTACAATAGCAGGCTGTGTTAAAAATTCTACTACTGTTGTAATTGGTATACCAGTCATTAGCATTAGTCCTGCTACAGGTATTGTATAAACATTATCATTTATATCTAATTGTATAGGTGATTTTGCAGCGTCTACAGCTGCAGACAAGTATTCAGAAATGTTTGCATCAGTATAGTTACCTTCTAAGTCTACAGTAGTAATTCTAGACATTTTTTGCCCATTAATTGTAGGGGCAAAGTCAGAATTTATATTTAAAACTTTTAATGTTTCTGCTACGTTTCTACCTGCAAGCATGTTTGACCATAATCCTCTACCTGCAATCCCTACTTTGTTTCTACTTTCCATCTGTAGTTCTGACAAAGGATTATTATAATTTATTTTTTTACTAGATATTGCTAACCGGTCTAGTGTAGCATTTGCTACTGGAGTCATAACTTCTTGTAAATGTTTTTTATCTAGTAATATACTTTTAAATACTTCGTATATAATATTATTTCTTTCTTGTTTGGCAGTAAGTTTGCCTGTTTCTTTAAATATAAGGTGTAGTTTATCTATATCAAAATCACTACCTTGTTGTATAGTTAGGGCCCCCGGAACCATAATAGCTTTAGAATAATTTTCAGGTAAAAAGTCAACAACTTTAAATACCATTGCAGAGCTCTTACCTTGTTGTGGTATACGATACCCTATAAACTCTAGTCTAGGATCGTCTTCAGCAATTTTACCTTCTATTTCTTCTGCTGTAAATCCAAGAGTACTAGCTTTTATTCTTACTTCTGCCCCTCCATTACTACCATTATACATTTGTAGTTCTCCACTAATGTTATGACCTCCTAGTTCTGCTATTTGTACTGCTTCTATACCTTTTAACTTTTGATTATAAATTTCTTTACGAAATATACCTGCAACCATTGTCTCAAATTTAGATGTAAAATTTGGAAAACTTAGTGGTATCCTAAATTTGTAGTCAAATGGTCCATTAGGTATAATATCTAAACCGTCTAAATAGTTTTGAGGTAACTCTTTATCTTTAATTTCCTGTTCTATTCTACCTCTAAGCAATTTTAAATGATTTAGTTTAGCATTTTTGTGCTCAATAGTTTCTTTATCTTTAATTTTAGCAACTTGACTTATTCCTAACTCTCTTAATACTCTGCTAGTATCTTCTTCTATGTTTTCACTAATAGCCATCCCAAACATTTCCTGAAGCATAGCTCCTGGAATCTGTTGTCCTTCATAGATATACATTTCATTAGGAAGTACATTAGTAATAAGGTTTTTTCTAATTTGTCTATTAAACACAACTTTTCCTTTTTCTTCTGTAGGAATCATTTGCGGAAATCTTAATTTACTAGAGTCCATAACCATTGGAGTAGAAAGATCTAATACTCCTGTTCCTTGAAAATCTTGTACATTAACTCTTGCTCCTTTTGTAGCGCTCTCTGTGTGGACTACGTGTATACCTTTCTTAAATGCATCAATCATTGTTTGCAAATAGCTAAAGTCTCTTGCAAGCTGTGGAGTTACTACCATATATGAATTCTTATCCATATGCATAGTACTAACACCATTTTTTACATTTGTTTGTTCATGATATGGCTTTAAAGGTACGGTAGGTCTATTGTAGTCCCCTCCAGCTAAATATTCTTTATATGCCTGCTCATCTAGATTGTTCCATTTACCCATACCTTGCATAATTCCTCGGTACATTTCTAAGCTAATAAAAGATTGCGCATCTGATTTATTAGTAGTTCTATATAGTTCAGCTATTTCTTTTCTTAGTCCATTATTTATTAAACTTTCTACAACAGCATCTGACTTTTGTGTATCTGTATAATTAAAGTCTTTTATTACTAATGCATTATACTCAGGCATCATACCATACTGTGTATCATTTTGATCAAAGCCTTGTATAGCTAATTTACTTCCAGGCGTATTTAATAATCCACTACGCTTGTAAAAATCTGCCTCATCTTTTGCAAAAGAATACCCACTTCTTAAAAATTTAGTTACTTCTGCTCTTCCTACAAACTCTTGGAATATAAAATCTTTTATAAAATCTATTTGTAAATTGTTACTGCTTAAAGATGCATCAACATCTACAGGTAATCTAATGTCAAGATTTGGTAAAGTTCGTTGCATTTCGTTTTCAAACTCCTTTAACATATTTTCAACGTAAATTACTTGTTGATCTAACAATTTATTAAATGTTCTTACATCTGTTTTGTCTGTTTTATTTAAAAAAGTTCCTAATAGTTTAGACATGTTAGTTCCTTCAGTTGTTTTTATGTCTTCTAATCCATAAATTTGTGTCATTGTAAATACAGAACCATCTCCGGCATAAGGACTACTACCTTTTTTATAATGATACCCTTCCATTAATTTAGATGTGTTGTTTGTTACTCTAGCATTTTGTATTTCCCTGTTTGCTTGATCTATTCTAGCAAGGTCTTGTATAATAAGCCCTTCTATTATTTGCTTTCTGTTTAGTGTAATACCAAACTTTTTTAAACTATTTACTTTAGGTACTTGTATAAATCCTAAGTTTGGACGGTCCGCCTGTATGTGTAAAGCAGAATAAGCAAAATCACTATCTTTATTTATAAACCCTATCATTCTTTCTATTAAAGATGCTTTGTTATTTTGTCCTTCATAATCTACAACAGTGTTTCCTGTTTTATATGAATCTAAAGTATAGTTTCTAAATGCTTTTCTTCCTTTAACAGTTTTTAATGCTTCTAGTAGTATTGAGTTGTATGTAGTGTCAGGACCAGGCTGGGGTACAAACAACGGATCTTTTTCTAACTCAGAAAAATAACGTTTTCTTTCTTCTGTTTGTTGCGGATCGTTAATTAATTCTATTAGTTCATCTACAGATGTTGGCTGATTAACAGGGTAATATGATTTATTTGTACCACTAATAAATGTACCAAAAGGTTGACTGTCAAATAAAATAGACAACTGAGCAATTTTTTCAATAGTACTACCTTCTTTATTATGAAAATTTGTGCCCGGAGTATTTTCTAGTATTAATAAAAGTTTTTCAAAATTTTCATTAGGACTAAATGCAAACTCAGAAAAAAGATACCCTTTAGTAACACCTTGCTCATTACCTATTGCATAATACCTTTTTAAATTTTCTCTTGTAGATTCTAATGTAGGTCCGTAGTTCATTCCTAGTTCCCACAAATATGTTCCTAGCGCATCTATTTGCGCTTCACTCCACTCTGCTAGATCTCTATTACTTTGTGCTGTTTTTACTACTTTCCATGCGTTTTGTATACGCTCTAACTTTTCCGGTTTAACTTCAAGTTTTCCGTTAACCTCTCTATAAGGAGATCTTGGGTTTACTGTTATATATTCTACAGAATTATTTATAAAATCTTTTCGTGATCTTTTTGTAACACTGCTTTGATTAGAATTAATAATTAAATTTTTAGTTGTACCATCTGATTGATTTTCTTTTTTAAATAATAAAAATCTTTTATATGTATTTTTAAATGCTGCAAACATAGCAGCTTTTTGTCCCGGATTTAATCCTACTAGTCTTTCTGTAATTGCTTGTACTTCAGGTTTGTACTCTGAATAGTAATCTAATTTTGATACCATAGCATCAAAGGTTGGTTGACTAACTGCTGCTTCTGTTAGAATAGATACTACTCTAGCTAAAGGTAAAGTTTCTGGATACCCTAATATATTAGTCCCTACTTTAATATTTGTTAAAAGCGCTTTAGCTCTTTCGGATAATTTAGTTTTAGGGTCTTCTTGTATTCTAGACATATTATAGATTCGTATAAACTCTTCATCTATTTCTTCTATAAGAGAGCTTTTATCTAATAGTTTCATGTCTTGTGTAGACAAACTGTCTCTTAATAAATCAAATACTCCTACTGTTTGTATGTTTCCTAATGCATCATATTTACTGTCCCACTGGTCGTAAGCATTTATAAATACATCCCAGTTTTGTCCTAGCTCTATATTTCCTTCTTCTATCTTTTTTACAAAATTATCATATCCATTTTCACCAGATGTTAGAGTGTCATACAATTCTTTTGCTTTTTCTATAGTAATACTATTATTAAATGCTGCTTGTAAAGTTTTATCTTTTAAGGCACTAACTAGATTACCTCCCATTTTATACCCTACTTTAATTTGTATATCATTTGCAAATCCTAGTAAAGTGTTTAACAAAGCAGATTGTATCTGCATGTTTTCTTTTTCAGATCTATTTAAATCAAGTACTTTATTTTTTTGTTTATTAGATAAAGCTACAGGAAAACTTTCTGATTTATTATTTAAAAACTCATATATACCTATACCTTGAAAAAGTCTAGGCTCATTGTTTTCATCTAAATTATTAAAATATTGTTCTATTTGATTTATATCTTGTTTTTCAAAATTAAATCCATAAAATTTTTTAAACTCTTCCCCATATATACTTTCGTATATAGTTTCTGCTTCTGCATTAGACCCTACAGCATCTCTTAAATCTTTTAAAAGTTTAGAGTCTTTACCATTAGGCAATACAGCTCTACCGTTTTCTATTCTACAACTCATTATTTACAATTCTTTTTATTAAATTTATCTTTAAAATTTTGAGGAACTACTGGAGCTTCTTTACTCATTTGTTGTTCTGCCTGCTCAAATATATCACTTTCAAAATATTCTTTAACAGAGTTTTCATTTTTAGTTAAAGTAGCAGCAATTGATGGATCTATTTGTACTATTTCTTTATAAAAAAGTAAATCATTTATATTAAATTGTAAATCATTTAAAATTCTATAAGCCAATGTTTCAGATTCTAATGCTTCTTCTGGTAAACCTTGATCTAGTAATTCATTATAAGTTTTACCATAAAGCATTATACTTGCTAAATTCTTATCAGCTTTATTTGGTTTAATATCCTTTGATTGAGTTTTATCAACTCTTATATCTTTTATAAGTTGAGAATTTTTTAAATCGGTTTTAGTAGCAAGTTTTCTTCTGTCAAATATTTCTTTTAATTTAGAAGAATATTGAGTTTTTTTAGCTGCTGGAGCTTCTGTAGATGGTTCTAGTTTAGACTCTTCAATAACCTCTTGTGCAGTTTTACCAAATAAATTTCCCCTTTCAAATGTCACCCTAGGATTATTAAATAAACTTTCATTTATTCTTGTAGTATCTACACTCAATATAGAGTAATGTCCTTCTCCCTGTACCCTATTACCGGTTTCTGTACTAGAAAATAAATATTCTTGGTAATCATTATAAGTTAATCCTGTAACAGGACTAACATATTGTTCTGTAGTGTTAGCAAAACCTTTATCTACATGATATTTTTTATTATTTAAAAAACTTTCAAAATCTTCTTTAAGATTAAACTTATCGCTTTCTGTATTTCTTTTTCCTCTAGAAATAAATGTTGAACCAGTACTATCTTCTACTAGTTCAACAATATTATAAGAAGCCTTTTGAGTATTTAAAGCTTTAATCATTTCACTTTCAGTAATTCTTATTAGCTTTTCTAATCTTGGGCTGTAATACACTAAATATTGTTCTCCTCCTCTAAAAGTGTCAAACGTTAAAAAACTTGGGTTTTTATCTGCATTTTGTGGTTGCACACTTGCTGCTACTATTTGTGCAGCTAACCCGTAATTTTTATTTTGTATAGCTTCAACAACTTTCTTTTTAGCAGCTTCAGATAAATTAGCAGTACTAGTTAATACAATCCTAGGCTTACCTCCAGGCACATTTTCCGGCCTTGCTACTACTGCTATCTGATCTATTCGACCACTAGTTTGTTCTGTTTGTACTGAAGCTTTTATTTTAGGTAAATCTTTTTGATTTTTATCAGGACTTACATCACTAACCTGCCATTGTACTATATCTGTTTCTCCAGGAACTCCAGATGTAAATGCTAGTAATACATTATTTCTACTGCCTCCTCCAATCTCTTCTTCTATATTATAAAAATAACTTGTGTCTGTTGCTTCTGATAGTACAGCATTGTTATAGTTATTAGCTATAATTTCTGATATTTTTGTAGTTACTTTTTCACCAGCTTTTAATTTTTCTAGTATTGCTACTCTTTCTGCACCAAGGCCTGCAGGTAATGTCCCTATAAGCTCACCATCAAGTCTTATATATATAGGAGTTTGTTCAGCTTCAGTAGGTTTTCCTTTGTGATTTTGTGTAAAGAAATCATTTTCTATAATTTCAAAAGTTATTTCTCTCCCAACAGCATCTCCAAGTAATACACTTTGATTAATAACAATAGGTTTTCCATCAAGTGTATCTCCCTCTTGTAAATTAGGAATTCCGTTACCATCTACTCCCACTTTCTTTTTATTAGTTACCCATAAAGTAGGATTTTCTTTTAAACTAATGCTTAAGACTGGGGCATCTTCTGTTTCTTCCATTGGAAGCATGTCTTCAAGGCTTAGTTGTGCAGGATCTGATTTTGTTTTGATCTGCCTTTTAGGTGGAGCAGATTCTTCTTCTACTTGAATATCAGCTAAGTCTCCTACTGGTTCGTCTTCTTTCTCAACTTGTTTTTCTTTTTCAATTTGTTCTTTATTATTTACTTCATATTCTAATTCTTCAATTGCTTTTTTTAAACCTTCAAGCTCTGAGTCTGTAAGAGTAGTTTGATCTATTGCTTTAAGATTTAGTATTTGTTGCTCAATAGGAAGACCTTCGTAATAATCTAAATACTTTTTCTTTTCTTGTTGTTCTTGCGCTTTAAGTTCTTTTTCTTTTATATCAGCATCAACTTTTACTTCATCTTTTGCATCTTCTACATTTTCTTTAATGTCTTTTTCTGTTTTAGCATCTCTAATTTCTTTTTTATTTTTAAGATCTTTTGCTGCTTGTTTTGCCTGTTCTTCTCTTTTTACTCTTTCTTCTTCAAACAGTTCTTGACTGTACTCATTAGAGCTAAGTTTAATATGCGCTTCAACTGCAACTTGATTTTCTGCTAATAAGTCTAAATAATCTCCAGCTTCTTTACTAAATTCTTGTATTTTTAAAGGGTCTACATTATTTTTTATAAGTAATCCTAATACTTCTTCAAGTCTTTTTTTAACGTTAGCTTGCTCTTCTTTAGCAGTATAGTCTTCTGCTTTAGTTCCACCAAACTCAGGAAGTGCTAAAATATCTTTCATAATACTTCCGTTGTTCAAATTAACTGAACCGTCTAGTATTCCCTGCATTTTATCGTGTATGCTTTTTAATCTGCTATTTCTATCTTTAATCCCATACATCCCTAATATAAGCTGAGCTCTTAGCCCTTCTCTTCTTTGATAAACAGTTTCTTCAGCTTTTCTTTCTGCCTCTGTCATTCTCATTCTAGGAAGACCCGTTTTTGGATCTTGAGAAGGGAATGCTTTATTTATAGAATCATATGTTTCTTTAAAAGACTTATATTTTTCTCTTAAGTTTTCAACTATTTCTTCTTTTGTTTTACCTGTTTGATCTTTAATAGATTCTTCAGTATTGTAGCCAAACGATTTAGCAAATTCTACATCAGATAAAGATGCAGCATCATTTAGTTTTTCCATAAATACATCAAAGCCTCCATTTTGAATAGCTTCAAATGCATTGTACATAATAAGTTTATTTTGAGCGTCTTTAAATGCTTTTATATTTCCTTCTTGTTTACTTTGTTCCATTTGCGTTAAAGCAGCTGTCATCATCTTTGATGTCATTCCTTTATTAGCAGCATTTCTTAAATATCCACCATTTAATAAATCAGTTAAATATTTAGCATTCTTTTTTCTTTGTGCGTAAGGCTTTTGCACTGCGCTAGTAACACCAGAAATACCTCCCCCTACTATGGCTCCAACTAACATAGACTCTAATCCTTCTTGTGTTCCAAACGTTTCATTAAGGCCTTTTAACATAGATTGACTCATATCTGCAGATCCTCCATTAAAATATTTATCTGTGTGATAGTCTATTGCTCCTACTTTAGATGCAAATTGCCATCCCTCTTGAAAAGCTTCAGTAAGAGCTCCTTCAGCAGTAGGCTTAAATCTTGATAACCCTGTTCTAAATAATCCTCTACCAGCTGTTTTGTCTATAACAGATTTAGTAGCGGCATCTAAAGCTACGTCTCTATTTATTTTAGATGCTGTTTTAAATCCTGCTAGTTGTTTACCAAACATAAGTAAGTTAGTACCAGTTAATACTGGTAACTGCATTAAAAAATCTGCATTACCTGCAGAGTACGAAGCATTTAATATGTTTTCAAGAACTTTGTTTCCTAATTCAAACTCTTTTTCTAATCCTCTTTTTTCAAGTTCTAGATTTACTAGTCCTTCATATGCTTGTTTTTGAGCTTCTCTTGCTTCTACAGACGCTTCTGCTAAAGACATGTATAATCCCATTTCTAACATATTAGCAGATTTAAGTATTGCCTGACCTCTGTTTGTTTTAAAAGCTTTATCTGCTAGTTTAGTACCGTTTGTAATAGCTTTAGAAACGTTATATATACTTTTAGATTTAGCTGCTTTAGATATAAGATTTGTTCCTCTCATTATTGCTCCTGTACCTCCTGTTAAAAACATAGTAGCAATAGATCCTAAACTATACCCAGCACCATTTGCTACAGTATCTGCCCAAAAGTTAGCAGTTCCTAGTTTTTGACCTGTAGTCATATCTATTTCTGCTTGAGTTCTGTAATTAGGCATAGCTTCACGCATCCAATCGTTAGCCTTATCTACACTTTGCCCTATAAAATTATCATAGTAATATCCTGAACCTAAAAATAATTCTCCAATCCCTGCTACTACTCCTAATGTGTTTTCTGCAACAGCTCCTACAGTTGTAACTAATGCTTTACTTATACCGTTAAGCCATTTTTCTCCTGTGCCTTGATTCTTAGCTCTTTCATCGTCCCAATTAAAATGCCTAGTAGTAGGTACGTCATATTTTTTATATTTACTTAAATCATCAGTGTAAATATTTGTAAAGTTTATAGTATCAAACGGATCTATTCTAGAAATTCTATCTAAAGATTTTTTATCTATCTCTGGATTATATACTATTGGCATACCTTTGCTAGGCGTTTTAGGCGTAACATCAGGTAAATTAGTTTGACTGCTTATTGTTATAGGTATTCCCATTAGTAAATATAATCTTCTGTTCCGTTTTCTTTTACATACTTTTCAATGTATTCTAAGCCTACTTTTTCTGACATAGGTTTATAACTACCATCTGCTTGTCTTACATGTATAGGGTAATCTGGGTCACTCTTATACTTAAACACTACACCATTAACTTCTTGTGTTCCTTTTGTTGGATCATTTTCATCTACTTGTACTTCATGTCTAAATAACTTAGGCTCCCATTCATCTACATTTGCCCACTGTCCTCTAGCATAAAGTGATCTTACTCTATATCCTGTTGAATTTGTATAAGTGTCTACTGAAGGCATATTAAATTGACTTGCTTTAATATGAAAAGTTTTAATTTTACCTTCACTTTTTACAGCTATAACCATAAGAGGAGTACCATCTACCATAGATATATTAGATAATCCTGACTGTTCTGGAATTATTTTAAATTCTTTATCACCATAAGTTTCTTCCATTACTTTATCCCATGGTTGAGGTTCATTACTAACATCACTGTACGTTGCAAAAGCTCCTGGAATACCTTCTTTTATAGTATCTCTTATTTCTTTTCTAGTATCTTTAGTGTTATCACCAAAACTTGTAGCTATAGTGTCATCAAATTTAATTTGTTGAGTATTTAAATGTTTTTCTATTCCTTTTTCAAATCTACTTACTTCTTTATCATAATTACTAGCAAACTTTAAATAGTTCATTGCTAAACCAGCATATATTTCTTTTCTACCTAGCTTATTTACAGCAGCATTTGGATAACCTAAAGGAACTATTCCAGAGTTTTCTATGTCATTTGGATCAAGATTTTGTTCTCCTAATACTCTTAATAATTCTGTTTGAAATGCATGTCCTTGTAAAAGCTTATTATTTGGACTAGAAGCAAAAGCGTTATTATCTCTCATCCAATCCATTGCGTCTTTAACTGTTGCATCAGCTGGTAATTGAGGACCTGTTCTTTTACCTCCTTCTTCATCTTCTGTTTCAAAAGTTGGAGATTGTAGTGCTTTAAGTAACATTTCTCCTGTAACTTGAAATCCTCCTCCATAAGAATCTGAATCTGTTGCATATTTATTACTAAGCTCTTGATCATAAACTTCTTTAGTTTTACCTCCTGTTGCATTAAGAATAGCATCTTCTATTTGAAGTTCCATTAAATCTACATTGTCTTGATTTCTTTTAACTAATTTGGATTCACTTTTTATATCTTGTGCTACAAGATTATACTTTAAAGCCATTGCTTCTACATCTTCATCTGTATTAACATTTAACATATCAGAAGTAAAATCTTCTCCAAATTTTGTATTTCTAGAATCTAGTAAATTTTGAGACTCGTTTTGAAAAGCTCTTTTATCTTTTAATGTTTTACCTCCTAATACATCTGCAGTTAAAGCCCCACTAACTTCTCCTTGTATAATTACTTGACTATCATTTGGCGTTAAACTTCCAATACCGTCTTCATCTAGTACTGTAATATCTTCTGATCTAGCTTGATTACTATAAACATATTTATTTTGTGCGTCTTGTAAATATTGTTTATTTAAATCATCATGAGTTATACTAAGTAGAGTACTTTGCGCTCCATTTTTATCAGAATTTTCTATAATTTTTTCTTTATATTCTTCAAATTCTTCTATTCTTTCTGCTTTTTTATCGTCTGTTAAGTCTTCATCAGATATTGTATCATCTATTCTACTATCTATTATAGATAAAGCTTCATTTAGTTTTTCTTGTGATTCTTCTTCAGTAAACATATAAGTACTAAGATCTGCTTCTTGTCTAAGATAAGAGGATACATCGTCTCTTTTTAACACTGCCCCAGTTACGTTATAAACTAAATCAGAGTCTACTTCTCCTAGTATTTGGTCTCCTTTTTTAATTAGCCATACAGGAGCTCCTGCATCTTCACCTGGTTTTAGTTTTCCATAGCTATCTAAAACTATTTCAAAATTACCGTCACGAAGTTCATATCCTTCTATTTTTGTTTGTCTTGCTACAACATCTTTCATTGCTTTAGCAAACTCATCATTTACATCTACATAGTTAGCAACACCTGCCCCAGAAAAATAAGAGTCTTGGTCTACAGTTCCTGAAGGAGTATACTGAATACCTTTATATCTAGATTTAGATTGTGCTATTTTTCTTTGTTTTATAGAATCTGTTATATCTCCTTTAGATACTTTTTCATTTAACATAGTTTCATACGCAGTGTATAGATCTTTACTCCTTTTGATAGGAGTATAATCTTTAACAAACCCCATAGCATCTCTATGTATAGTCATGCCTAAATTTTCATAATCTGTTCTTTGAGCTCTTTCATCAATACCAGCATTATATTTATCAGCCAAAGTATATAATGTTTCATTATCTTCTTCTAAAGCTTCCATATTCATAATAGACGTAGACAATGCATTATCTGCTTGCATGTTAGCCATGTACTCTTGCCTTTTTAACTGGTTAACTTGTACTGACCCAGTGTCTTTGTACATTGATTGGTATTGTGGTAGTTCGTATTTTGCCATAATTTATGATTTTAGTCCTGATGCCATAAGAGCAATGTCTTGATCTGTGTAGGCGTTTCCAGTTGCTGGATTTATTTTTCCTGAATACAATGATTTAAGTCTATCTCTTTCATATATACCATATAAACCTTGTGCTTTTGCTACTCTTTCATCTGCTTTATATTGCATAGAATCTCCCATTACCCCTGCTATACCTTGAGAGAAATTATTTAAAATATTCATTCTATTTGTAACTTTTTCATTTTGCTGTGCATTTCTTAAATTTGTATTAGCATTTTCAACAGCTGCAAATCTGTCTGCTTCTCTTTGAGCCATTTGAGCGTTTGTTGTAGAAGCTGCTAATGCATTTTGTGCGTTTCTAGCATCTGCTTGCTCTTTACTTTTCTTAGTTAAGTTTTCAGCTGTTATTTGATCTTTAGATTCTTGTGCTCCTAATGTTCCTTCAGCTGCTAATTTTTTAGCAAATAAAGCTTGTCTATTAGATAGTCCAGCTGCACCTGCTCCAGACGTGTCTAAAAATCTTTGTTGTCCTGTATAAGCACTAGCTAATCTAGCTCTTGCTTCATTTTGATTAGGTGCATCATATACTTGACCTTTAACTCTTTCTGCTATAATTGGGTTTTCAAATCCAGAATTATATTTAAACTCTTCTAGATCTTTTTGTTTTGTAAGCATTGCTCCAATAGCTGGTAAAAATTGTGCGGCTGCTCCTATCTTAGCCTCTAAAGGCATGCCAGGATTTAATTGTCTATTTATTTTTCTTGCAATTTTTCTTTGTTGTCTGTTGTATTTTTTCTCAGATAATATTCCTCCTTCTGGAATTTCTCCTGACATTTGTGTTCTAGCTAAATAAGCGTCATAAGTATTATCAATACCTTTAGCTAAATCTACTTCTTCTTGTGACATACCTACAACACCTGCATCATTTAAAGCTGAAGGTTCAGAAGGCTCAAAGTAATCAGGATTTTTTATGTAATCCATTCTTCCTGGTCCTGCAGAAATAAATTTAGGTATTCCTTCATTAATATCAGTACTCTGCGCTAGTTCCGGTTCAGGCATTTCATTAGGTATCTGCTGCATTTCTACAGTCTTTATAGCCAAAGGTCCGTCATTAAGATTTCTATCGTTAGATAATATATTATACTCTTCTTGTTGTTCTGGAGTAAGTTCTCTTCCTTGATCTACAAACAATTGTAAGTTTCTTAGCTTTCTTCTTTTTTGTTCTACTATAGGAGGTCTTCTATCTTCTCTTCTTTGAAGTCTTTCCATATTTTTATTAAATTGGTCTTCACCTACAATTTGATTATCTCTTCTTTCAGCTTGCATTCTTTCTACATATTCATCAAAAGTTTCTCCTAATATTCCTCCTTGCTCATATTTCATAACACCCCCTAGTTTAGCTACTTGCTTAGGATCTCTATTAGCAGCTTTTTCTTGCATTTTTGCTAGCATATTAATTTGTTCTTGTCCTCCTCCATTTTGTAATATATTTTTATGTTGTTGTGCGTATGACATTCCCCCCTTCTTTAAATGATCAGAAAAGAAATAGTCTTTTGGACCTCCTTTACTCATTACTACTTTATCCATAGTTTCTCCTTCTAAAGGAGTTCCGTCAGGAGCAAATCCTCCTCCCTCAACTTCTGTTTGTTCATCTACACCAATACCACCTTGATCATGAGTTGCTCCTTTAAATACTACAGCATCACTCCCTGGTATAGGTTCCATAGTTCCACCCGGTAAATTAACTCCTCCTTCATTATACATTTTTCGCATTCCTCCATCTTCTAAACTATTAAACATATTATTAGTTTGTTCTCCTGTAAATCTATTTATTCCGTTTTCATCAGTAACAGTAGAACCTTGACCTAGGTCTCCTGATCCTAACAGCATACTTGGAAGAGTTAAAGATTTAGCTCCTCTACCTAAAGCTCCTGCTACTCTAGGTATTGCTTTAAGTGCTTTAAGTCCAAAAGACGCTGCTTTATTAAAGTATCCTCCATCATTATACTCTCTCATTCCTCCGTCTTCAAAATTAAGTCCAATACCTGCTTTAATTCCTTTATTTTGCATATCATATCCTACATTACCTCTTAAAGCCCCGTAACTTCCATACAATCCTACATCTTTTAAATTTTTATTCATTACATCATAGTTACCATATGCTCCTGCTTCAAACCCTGCTCTGCCTCTAGACCAATCATGAGCACCATTTAAATTTTTTCTTTTAAATCCTACCTGACCATAAGCATCTAAATTTGTACCAAATGTAGGATTAGCTCCTGTTAAGCCTTGTATGCCAGCATTTCCTCTTAGTCCTCCAGCAATAATAGGTGCTCCAGATCTAGTGTCTCCACGGCCAAGGGAAGCTTGTAACCCAGCACCTAATTCTGCACTTGTAGTTCCAGTTCCTGTATTATAATTAAATCCTAAATCACTTTGTAATGTTAAAGGAGATTCTGTATCTCCACATTGAGTAACTCCAGGACCACAATTATAAGAGTTTGTTTTTTTAAGACTAAGGTCCATTCCACCATCTTCATATTGTCTAGTTCCTCCATCTTGAAGATTAAAATTTAATCCTGCAGTAGGCATTTTAGTTTTAAAATTATAACCCATATTACCTTCTATTCCTAAACCTCTAAATAATCCTCGTTTTGTAAGGCCATTTCTTTTTGCTGTTACTCCAAGGTATCCTCCTGCGTTTGGAGCATTTTCAGTTCCATAAGAACCTTTTATACCAAACTGTGTTTTTTTATCAAAACTATTTTGGTATAAAGATAAATCAGCATTTCCATAAACACCAGTATTTGGTTGTCCATTTATAGACCCACCTCCAATACCTGCTCCTATTGTAGATTCAAAAGAAGCGTCTGAATTATTTATATTTTTATTTAAGTAAGCTTCTAATCCTCCTGCTGCATAGTCTTCATTTTTACTAAATCTATTTTGATTTACAAGTCTTAAACCGGCTCCACTAGGAATAGCGTATTGTCCTTTTGTTCCTTCTAATAAAGGAACGCTCATTTTAGTAGTTAACGCTGGGGTATTGTTTGAGTTTAAACTTGAGCCTACTGATAAATAAGGATCAAGAGATCCCATAGTTTGATTTATTTTATACTTACCTGTTAATTTTTTTAATATGTTATTTTTCATTCTTTTATATTTTTAGTTACCGTATCTTGGAATTCCCATTCTTAATCCTCCAAGCATTGCGGTTGTATTTCTCCCTAAATCATATCCGGAAAAAGTTTTACTTTTTAATTGAGCAGCTCTAACACCTGCTTGTGAAGTTAAAAGAGTTGATTTTTGTTCAGTATTAAACTTATTTATTTCTCGTTTTCTTTTATTTTCTATTTGTCTTTTTTCTCTTCTAGCTTTACCTCTTTGTACAAGACCTTTACCCAAACCATATATAGCTCCAAGGGTACCACCAACAAGAGTTCCTACTGGACCTAATGTAGATCCTGCTAGCATTGCGGTAGTAGCTGCAGCTCCAATTCCTGTTCCAATTCCTGATAAAGTAGCGCCTGCTCCTTCACCAAATTTCATTGTAGTAGCGTCTCCATCGTCAGCTAATTTACTAACTCCTGCTCCTGCCAGACTTGCTATAGTTCCAATGCCCGCTCCTGATGTAGCAAAGCTTTTTAAACCTGCTCCTATAGAACTCCCTTGTTTAACTATGTTTCCTGCAGCATTAGTTACTATTGTTTTACCAGTTTCAGCAGAAGACATTACTGATCCTCCTGCTTTCTGTGCTAGGCTTGCTGCTTTGCTAGCTGCTTTAGCATTAGTTATAGCATTTACACCTGTTGATGCATTAAACGTAGTAGCTTTTGCTGCTAAGTTACTAGCTTTAGTAATTCTACCTGCACTTACTGCGGATGCAAAAGGATTAGAAGTTTTGCTTCTGTTTTCAGGTTTTATAAATTTGTCTGCTATTTGTGTAAGACCACTTACTCCTGCGTCTAACCCGGCTGTTGCATTTGCTCCAGCAGCTTCAATTTTTTGATCATCAAATTGTTTATCTTGTTCTATTTGATCAGAAACTTTTGATGCCTGTTCTTGTAAAAGTGTAGTATCTCGTGTTAATTTTTCTTCTTGGGCTCTTAGAACTTGTGGATCACTTTCTTCTTGTACAATATTAGTCGTAGAAAGTGCAGCAGGTATAGTATTACTAGAATACATTCCTCCAGGTTTATAAAGTTTTCTATCTTTTCTTTTTTTAAGTTTTTTTAATGCCATATTATCTGTGTACTTTCCGTGCCCCTACAGATGTAGAGTACAAATTTAGTAAATTATTTTGTTTATTGTCATATATTAGACGTATTCCTAACCACTTGTCCATAAATTTTCTTTGTTTATCCCATGTTTTAGCCATATTTAAGTATGCTCCATTTGGAGTTTCTACCATACCTGCTACATCAAACATACTATTTGTAGAAGAAGTTGTTTCAGTACCTGTATTAGTTCCTCCTAGTATATTAATGTTAGGAGACATATAATAAGGAGTAGTATTAGTAGTTAATGCTGCCATATCTCTAAACTGATTAATAGTCCAGCTATTGCCAACTCTTCTAGTATTTATTAAATATTCTATTTCAGTAGTTCCTGATGCTTGTAATGTATTGTATAAAAAGAAGTCAGTAAATCCATGTTCTAATATATTAACATTAGCCTGATTAAATGTTTCTGCTACATAACTTATATTAGAAGTTAATGTGTCTATACTTTTATTTTCATTATGTATAAACTCTACTTCAAAATTTACATATAAAGTAGCAGCAAGTCCTGTTCCTCCATCTTGATATAGTATACCTCTATTTGTTTCTGAGTTATGTTTCCATATACCAGCATTACCAAACGTTGTATTAGTCAATGAAGAGTTTACAGGTCTTTCGTACTGATCTGTTAAAGAGTAAAAATCTGTAGAAGTATTAAAATATATATGTGGTATATAATCATGGAAACTAGTCCAAGTATTTGCTTCCGGTGAATATGATATAGTCCATCCTCCTGGATCAAAATACTGTCGATTTGACCATTCTATCCTAGCTCCAGTAGAAGTAATTTTAAATAAATTTCCAACAGGATCAAAACTAATGTCTGAGCTATTTAAAATAAATTGTGGTGTAGGTGTGTATTCTCTTTTAGTAAGAATAATTCTTCTATTTTTAGGGTCCCATATAGATGTAAATCCAAATCCAAATATAGGATTGTCATAAATATTTATAAATCCATACAACTCTAAAACAAACGGAAGGTTTTCTTTAAACCAAGATTCCATACCAATTGCACTTATTTCTTGCAGGTTTTCTCCCATTAAAAATACTTTTCTTGACTTAGCATCTACAAAGAAATATCCATGTCTTGTAGTTATAGCTGCCCATTGAGAACTAGTACCCCCATATCCTCCTTTTGTTTGAATTATTTCATTTGGCTCTTGTGCAAATATATCTCCGCTTCCTACAAAAGCGTCACTACCATCTTTCATAGACATTGTTTGTTTACCTTGCGCAGCAAATAAACTTTCTTGCATGTGAAAATAAAGAAGATTATTAAATGAAGACAACTTCCATAAATCTCCTCTGTTTTTAGGTAAGTCTTTAAATTGGTTTGCTAAAAATATTCTATAATTATCTATTAAACTAGTAGCATCTGCTTTTGTACTTCTTACTGTTCGTGTAGGAAAATCATCTTGCAGTACTTGCTTTAAAGGTAATGGAAATGCAGTTCTTATATTATTAAGCTCTGAATAATTATCATTATATCTAGAATTTTCTTTGCTAGTAAAATCTTTAACTCCTACATATTCTAATATTTTTGAAGCAGGAGTACCTGGAAAATACGAACTATTAGAATCTTGTGTGTGTCTAAAATTTACATTATCTGTGCTTTCAACAATATGATAATAAACAGCTCTTTCTGGATTTGAATCAACGTCTGGATTACTAGGTTTTAAAGCAGTGCTAACTCCATATCTACAAATATATGTATCTCCTCCAAATATACCTTCATGCACTTCTCCGTTAACTGTTGTTAAAGAATCTGTTTTAAAATGTGCGCTACTATGCCCTAGTTTAAAATAATCTAAATCGTCTCCTAATACTTCAAATCCTGTCCATATTAAATCTTGACTGTCTATAGATTTATACACATCTGTTTTAAACGCTTTAAGATTTATAATAAGATCTTGACTTTTTGAATTACCTCCAGTTCCGGCCCACGGCAATGGATTTGTTAATAAAGGTTCTCCTGTTCCAATTACTCCATACTGACCTGCATTAGGAAAACTATTACTACCAGTCCATCCTGCAGTCGTATAAGGTCTATTACGAGCTAAACTTACAGGTATTTCGTGATTATCTTTTAATGCAAATAGTATAGAACTTTCTCCAAACTCATTAAACAATTTACCTCCAAATCCTAAAGCTTCTCCTTCAAATATTGAATCTCCTGGTAAATATGTTTTAGCTTTTTGATTTAATACTCTTGGTTGCATTGTATTAAAAACACTGTTATATATATTACCTATTAAAATACAAGATTTAATATCTTGTGGGTAACAATTAAATTCTGTGTCCCATCCCCACTTTTCCTCAAGTTTGTTTGGAGTAGTAGTTGTATCTAACACAGTAACCATCTTTTTTTCTTGCTCTATTTTAGGGCCTTGCCAAGCAAAGTTTCTAGTTTTATATTGAACATCAATATGTGTAGCAGAAGCTAAACTATTATGACTTCTTAATAAACTAAAATCATGAAAACTAAATACTTTATATCCAAAATCATTACTAATAGAAGTAGTAGCGTTTAATTGCATTTGAGGATATGTTCCATATTCTGTAATACTTTTACCAAAAGCTTCTATGTTCCAAAAGTTTTCTTTTTCATTTTTTAAAGTTTGCAATATTGCTAATGAATTCTCAACATTATTACTTGCTAAAGCTTCTCTACAAACTCCCATTTGAGATACTTTAGGAGTAGCAGGAATTCCCATAGATTGTCCTAAAATTGTTTTATCAGAATGATCTCTATTTGCATAATATATTCTAAACCCTTGAACTTTGTCTTGAATTTCTGGTGGTATTCTTAAATCATTTAACTCAAACCCTAGTATATCAACATCATGAGAAATTTTTGCATCATTATAATCTCCTTGTGGTATACTGGCTGCAGTACTGTTTATTCTAAAAGTTATAAAACTTTTACAAATCATGTATTCCATTGATCCTCCTAAACTTCCATTTCCACAATCCCATTGTGGATCATAATATTTATTAACATTTGGAAAACACCCTCCAAGCAACCCATCATTTACTTGCTCAGGCATATTAGATTGAACACAATCATCGTTTCCACCTCCTGTGTTTGTTATTACACTTTCCAACCAAATGCTTTCTCCATTCTCTAAAACAACAGACATATTTCTTTCTTTGTTATAGTCATCTCTTGATCCAGCACAACTTCCTGTTCCAAAGCTACTAATTGTATCATCACCTAATGTATGATTACCAGGACCTAAACTGCTAGCATTAGTTCTACATCGTGTATGTACATTTTTAATACTAGCAACTAAACCAACTAGATTTTGATGAAACCAAACATTAAACATAATATCTACTGTCATTTGTTGATCAGCTGTAAATGTATCATTACTAGTAAAAAGATTAGCAGCTGCTTGTTGATGGACTGAACTTATAATATTATTTCCACTCCAATAACCTGTACTAAAACTAGGAGGAGGATAGCTAGGTATATTATATCTATATCTAGTGTAATTACCATTATGAGTAAGCTCTCGTTCATCATAGTTGTCTTCATCCCACTGCCAAACTAATTCTATATTATTGTAAAGTAATGGTTGACCAGGAGTTGTCATCGATCCTTTTGTTTCACAATTGTCTGAAACAATACTTTTACGAGCACTATTTTTATTAGATGGAAAATGATGATGCCTAACTCTTTTACCTTTTAAATCGCTTCCAGTATATCCTGTATTATCCCATATTTCATAGTCATCTGTATTAGGATATAGTTCAGTAGCATTTTGCCAAAAATTCATTTGTCTATGATTGCTCCATGAAGCACCTGGATGTAAAGCTGTTCTATCTAAAAAATGAAAATTCTTTGCGTATTTTCTATTTAATTTATAAAGATCTGACCATAGCTGCCCACTTAAACCTCCTCCTGCAGTTCTTATTTCTTCTGTTAATCCTGGTCTTCCTGGTATATGATATGCATAAGACATACTACCATCATTTAATATAAATGCAATATAAAAAGCATATATTTCATCTCTCATATATCCTTTAAACTTAAATATATTAGGTTGGTATCTATATGATTTTGTATTGTCTACAGATTGTTCCGCCCCATTATACTCATCTACTCTAGTATTATTAAACCCTGTATTTAAACCATCAATTGTAGCATAGTACTCATCAAAATTTTCTATAGTTTTAGTTACAGAATGTAGCTTTATATCATTAGCATATTTTTGATAGCCTAAATCTTGATTACTAGTTAAATTTCCTAAATATAAAACATTATCTAGTTGTTGAATTGTTTTAGCTGTGTCATAAGAAACTGTGTCAATAATAACTTCTTCTACTGATGCAGGACTAGAGCCTTCTATACCACTAAAAGTTACATCTATAGTTGATCCAAATATTTCTACATCATTTAATCTAAATCCTTCTGTAGCATCTCCCATTTTTCTAATAACTACAGGCTTTAAATATTTATAATCTGTATTAAGATTATTAATTTTCCATTTAATTGCTTTAGTTGTTTGACTAGATTCTTTAGCCCCATCTTTTTTAGTAGTAGGCCTAGTAAAATCAAACTCATCTACAATAGATATAGGGTTAGATACAGTTACAAAATTAGTAGCTACAAAATCATCATCTACATATGCTAAAGCTAAATAATAAACAGCTGTTAATAATCCCCCACCTTCAAGAACAGAAGATTGATGTGTAATTAAAGAGTCTAATTCTATATGCGGTACAGCTCCAGAATGTGGAAATAAATTTAAAAGCTTTATATCAGCTCCTATAGTACCATATAATCTACTTACAAGTGTTCCGCTTTCTCGTATCTGTCTATCTACATTAAATGCTCTAGGCGGATTTAAATCATCTGTAAAGTACACAACAAGATCTCCTTTAGAATCTATTTTAAATGTTCCTTCTATTGGATTGCTTTCTTGAAAATTTAAATCTGTAGTTAAATTAGGATTAAATAATAGTGTATAAACATCATTTTCCCAAATACCTATTTCACTTCTACCAGGAATGTTTACAACATCTTTTACAAAAAGGATTACTCGATTATCATTAACTTCTATCTTCCCAATAACTTTATCATTCTGTGCACCTGTAATAGGATTATTTCCTAAATGCCCAGCAATCTCATTACCTCCTTCGTTAGAAATAGATCCTTTCTTGTTATTAGTAATAGCATTTTTAGCATACCTCCATGAGCCTTCTGGCTGATCGATGTGTGCTGTATCTTTAAATAATCCTTTTATAAATCGTTTATCCATTAGTTTCTATATAAGTCCTCTCTAGTATTTAATTGTTCAAACCCTACATCATGCCTATTTATATTAGGAATGAGTCTTACCCACTGATTCATAAATGATTCATATTTATCTATGTCTGGGAAATTAGCTGCATTTCTAGCTTGAGTACAATAGTACTTCCACTGCTGTTCTGCAAACGAATAGTTAATACCATTCTTTTTAAACTCAGGTCTAGATAATAAAATCTTTTTATATATGTACCAAAACAATGCTTCAGAATAGCTTATATCATCTGGAACTAGTGGATAACAATCTTCGTCTGTTGGAAATGCCATGTAACTTAAACATATTTTACCTGTATGAAAAGATGTTTTTATGTAGTCATTATCTACTATATACGTATCTTCATAGGCAACGTTTTCATTTACACAATTTTCACAATGCATACTTCTATGAAAATTACTTGCTCCATATTGTAAAGGTTGTAGTGTGTTTTGATTTTTAAAATAGACATTTTCTAATACTACTATTCTACTGTTAATTTCATTTAAAACTGATGTTGTACTTGAATACTCTATTCCATTTGCTTGTGCATCTATTATTTGATCTTGCAGTTCTTTTACTTTACCTATTAAAGAATCTAATTCTTTTTCAGAAACTGGAGATACTGCATCATTTATAGCTACTTGATTAATATAATATAAATCTGTAGGTAATAATACTTTATGATCTTTTATATTTAATACACATTGTTTTTGTAATAATTGAGAAGCAGCACCTATATGCTCTAAAGCTTCTCCTACCCATTCAATAGCATCATCAATCCAATTATCATCTTGAGGTTTTAAATCTCTAAAGATTTTTCTTATTATTGTCTTACTAGATTTTGTTTTATATACTGCCATGTTAGTGCTTTTTAAATTTTAAATAAGCTAGATCATCTTGTTTTAAAAGATTAATTAGCTTTTCTTTATTTCCTTTTACGCCTCGAGTAGTGTCAAATCTATACACTGATTTATTTGGTATCTTGCATTTACCTTTCCTCCAATAGTATTTGCAATAAAATTCATCAGTGTGATAGATGTGCCACTTAACTCCTTTACTCGTTTCCGAGTTGTATAACAATTGACCGTCTTCTAGGAGTTCTTTTTTATATTTATTACTTTCTCCCCAATCTAATCTTGGCGATCTAGGATCTCTATCTCTTCTAATAATAGACAACGTAGAAAGATTATTCCCCATATTGAATTCTTTCCCGTCTAAGATATAGTCCATGATCATAATATTAAACTCTTGTATTATATCTGTATACAAGACTTTGTTTATATCTTCATTATACTCTTCTTTGTAGTTTATATATATATCTTTAAGAGTATAATGCATTTTACAAATCGTCTAAGTTTGGTGTTTTAGGCTCTAAAAATCCTCCAGACTTATACATCATTTTACCTCCCATACCTTTTTTATCTTTCATTGCTGTACCTCCATACATTTTTTTCTTTTTCTTAACTCCGCCTTTCTTTGCTATAGTACCGTTTTCTTTTTTCTTTAAGAAAATGTCTGCTTGTGTAGTTTTTCCATCACCATTCATATCAGGAAATCCTCCTTTCTTTTTTAATTTCATTGTTTTATTTTTTAGTCCTCCCATTTTATTTTCACTGTTAATTTTATCTTCTTGTTCTAACATTTCACTAGTAGGTTTTTTACCACTACCTCTATTTGCTCTAATGTTATCCCAAAGCCCTCGTTTTGAATAAGAGCCATCTGCTCTTTTTATTAATTTTTGTCCCATTTTTATTTACTTTTAGTTTGTGGTTGTGTAACATCTTGCATACGATCATTAGTTGTATCACTTTTTGTGCTAGACAAAAGTGCTAATTCTCCTGCTAATATACCTTGATTAATTTGACTTAACATATCCATAGGAATTGGATAATCTGTAGCGCTATCGTCGTAACATTTTTGACCGTCACAATCTCCAAACTGTGATACTACAGCAGGGTCTTCAAATACTCCCCTAACATTAATGTATTCTAATCCTTCTGCGTTGTAAATATACAAATAATTTTCAATCATGTAAGCTTTCATTTTTTTCTTTGTATACTTATCATGAGGCAACCATTGTATAGTGTTAGATTGTACTATTGGTATTGTGCCTGTTCCTGTTACATCTCCTACATATGTAATAGCTTCTTCAAAATTGTATCTAATTGTTTTAGGTATAGCATCCATTCCTTGAGACACAATACATTCAGAAGGTAAACTACAACATTTAGTTGCATCTACTCTTTGTAGTTTAATACACCCAAGATCTTGTTCAACATGTCTACTAACAAAACCATTTTTAGTATAGTCTCTTCTTATAAACATTGCTCTATAATGTTTAATGTTAAATTTAATTTGGTCTAAAGATATATTCTCATCATTATGAGATCTACCTCCTCTAACAAGGTTTAATAAATTGTATGCTATTTCATTTAATGTCATGGTATTATTTTTTTACTTTTTCTAGTGATCTACCACCAAAGTATGCTCCAATAACTGTTATTAAAACTAACTGTAATAAATCTACCCATGAAGATTTAACTTCAAAAGAAATAACTCCAGCATCTATAAATACTAATAATACTGTTGATACTACTAAGAATATTAAAACTAATGGTCTTATATTTTTTGATAACCAAGAGTCAGATTGCATGTCCATCTTCCATCTTTCAGTGACTTGCTTTTGCATTTCTGCTTCGTACCCCATGATCATATCTTTTATTTTTTTCTCTGCTTCAAGCTTTTCTTCTTTTGATGTGTGTAAATTATCTACAACTCCACCTATTCCTTTAATTAATTCTGTAGCTCCGCTACTAAATATTTTTGTTATTATACTCATATCATTTTATTATTATTTTCTTGTACATAATTTACTATTACATCAACTGCACTACTTGACCCATTTAATTGTAACATTAAATCAAACTCTTGTGCATTGTAATCAATTTCCCTAGGTTCTAAGACTAATGTATTATTAGCAGTAATTTCTATATCTTTCATTATATATAAAGTAGTAACAGTATCTGGAATTGTATCCCAGTTTCCATCTGTTCCTGGTATATGGTAACTATACTTTGTTTTTTTTAAATATAAATCTACATACGTAGAATCTTGTGCATGAGTATTACATATTGTAAGTCCTGTAATAAAAATGTCGTGCTCTTTATTTGCATAAATTAATGGGCATTCAGCAGTTCCTGTTAAATTTTTATGTACGTATCTTTTTGTATTAGTTATTTCATTTGACATCATTATCCAGTTTTGTCGTTTATTGCAGCTATACTACTTGCTGCTACTTCAATTACTTTACCTATACTACCTGTTGCTAATCCAGCTACTGCATGAGCATAACCACTAGCAGCGTCTGTATATACTAAGTTTATAGCACTACCAAAAGCTATGCTATTACTTACATCACCACTTGACTCTAACATATCTTCTTCTTCAGCAGCAGCATCATGAGATAAAAGCAATGCTACATTAAAATTAGATTCGTTTATAATTTGAGTAGCAGCCGCAGTATTTAAACTAAAAGTTACAGTACCACTACTACCAAAACTTGTTGCTGAAGAATATGGTGTGTTACGATCTATATTGTTAAAGTCAGCGTTTGCAAGCTCATCACCATTACTACTACCTGCAGTATGTTTTAGTGCTGTTGTATTAGAAAGTGAAGATGGACTACCGTTTGCACCAACCGAAGTTAACTGAAGCTGAAAGTTAGAACCACCTGATATACCAGAGGTGTCAAAGTGTATAAAAGTACGTATAAATCTAAAAGTACCACCACCTCTACCTGTATTTTTAAAATATTGTATTGCTGTTGTATTGCCGGTTTGACTATCACCAGCTGTACCAGTTGTAGCATTAAGTGCATCTGAATAGCTACTAGAGCTTGCTCCCGTTATAGTTCCTTTTCTATTTGATGCTAATGTACCCATTTAAAACTGTTTTTTAGGTAAATAATAAGTGGTATAATTAAAGTAACAATTGCTAGGAGGATTTACTGTTATAGCTTCATAAGTAACATTATCAATACTATAATAATTATTTTCACTACTAACGCTATTCCACCAAGTAACTTTAGATCCTGACTTTGTTAGCTCGGTTAAAGAATCTTTAAACTTATCCATACTGTCATCACAAAATGTATCATAAAATATACCATCATAAGTAGACAAAGAGTCTTTAACAGCATACCAATCTCCTTCTACAATTGTTACATTAGATTTTCCACTAGCCCAAGCTTTTGCTTTTTCTATTATTTGTGGGTGATTTTCAACTATAGTATGAGAAGTTATTGAATTTGCTTGTATATAATTAGCAGCTATTCCCATTCCAAATCCTATTTCTAATATATCTCCGTTACCCTCACAAACATAATCAGCTGATTTTTTCATAACACTGTCTTCCCAACTCATCATTACTTCCATTTTTATAGTGTCGTTAGCATCATTATAGTAAATCTCATCAGACTCAAATGTTAATATTTTATCTTTATAACTCATTATGCTACTTCAAGGTATGTACTATCTGGATTAAAAAATATATTCCCATGAGTTCCTCCTAGTAAATATCCTACAAGTCTAACTATGTGTCCAGAAGTACTAGGAACTGTAATAGATAATAAACCATCAGTAGCACTTACATATAATGGATTACCATTTGAACCTGGATCATAATCTAAAGTGTATGTGCCTTTTAATAACATACCGTGCGTAGTAGAATTCGTACCTATAGCTATACCTAACATACCATTAGCATCAAGTTTTGTATCAGCATTACTTATTGTCCACGTACCATTTTTATAACAATACATTTTACCTCTAACTGTAGTATCATTACCATTTCTTATTATATCCCCATAAAAATCATAATGAGTACTGTTTGCTGAAGCTACATATTCTCTAGCTTTAATACTTACAGGCTCGTAGTGAACATTTGGACTTGAAAGTGATATTGTGTTTTCTATTTTTACACCCATTCTGTTGTGAGAACTACTTTGACCTATACCAAAAGAATCATCTTCAGCATCATAAGATAAAAATCCAGCACCTACTTGACTACCACCATCATCTAAGCCAGCCATTTTTAATTTTATAGGATTACCAGCAGACGTCCCTAGCATTTTTAGACTTACATTACCTTCGTCACCAGCTCCTTGACCTGTAAGAGTCATAAGAGCAGAGTTACTTTTATTATCTTCTACAATTGAAGCAACATCTGTTGCTAGCTTACCAGCTGTTAATGTTTCTGTACCTGGATTATAGTTCCAAGCAGAGTGCGCTTTTAAAGCTCTAGCACCTGTTGAACCATCAACAAATACTGGAAAATGTGTTGCAGAACCAGTGTCACTAGCTATAGTTGATGTTGCAGCTAACGTAGCAGTTGCAGCATTACCTGTACACGAACCTGATGATCCAGAAGCATTTCCTGTTACATTTCCTGTCAAGGCGCCAGCAAAGCCAGTAGCCGTTAGTACTCCTGAACTAGAATTAAATGTTAGGTTAGTACCAGACTTAGGTCCTAAATTTCCTGTTGCTGCAGTAGCAAATAAAACGTTACAAGAAGTATCACTAGACTCATCTGCTACTGTAACAGTAGTTGCAATAGCTGCTGTACCACTAGTGTTTTGATTACCTGCAGTATTTACACCTGGCAAATTTATTGCAGCTGTACCATTAAAACTTACACCACCTATATCTCTAGCTGTAGCCAAAGCGGTTGCTGTAGCGGCAAGTCCTGTACAAGAACCAGAGCTACCAGTTGTGTTAGCGTTAATAACAGCAAACCTATCGTTAATACCTGCTGACGTCATAATATGAGCATCATCATCATCAAATTCACCACTGTCATTAACACCAGTAATAGTGTTACCGTCAAATATTATGTTACCATTAGCTTCTATATGCGAGCTAAACAATACTGAACCATCATCTTCAATTGCTATTGCATCTGTATCAGAAGCAGAACCTATAGTTCCACTGTCAGGAATTACTATTGAATTAGTTGCTGTTATAGTAGTACCAGATATAGTACCTGCAAAAGTTGCGTTTCCAGTGTTAAATGTATAAGTACCACCAGTACTAAATGTTAATGCAGTACTACTTTTCTCTATAGAATAACTATTACTTACACCATTATCAAAATGTATTTTACTTCCTGATGTAAGATATAAGTTACCAGTTACACCCGCACCAGCATCGTAAGTTTCTAGCTTAACTGAATCATTGTAGTATAATTTTACACCTGCGTTTACGGTTGCTAAAATAGCGTTTTCAGTACCAGTTGTTAAAGTTACTGTTGTTGAGCTAGGCATTTTCAAGTCGTAACCAGAAACACCTAAGTTAACACCGTAACCTTGATCTAAAGTTATACCACCACTATTTACATCTAAATTACCTGTTATTTCAACTCCAGCGCTTACAGTTCTGAACTTTTGTGCACCATTATAGTAAAGATTTACTGAACCATCTGAGCTAGCAATAATCATATTTTCACTATCTGCAGCATTGTTTACTACAAATGCGCTAGCTAATAAAGTTAAATTACCAGTACCTTGGTCACTTATAAAACTATGACTACCATCGTGGTATATTTGTAAATCTCCACCAGATGCTGAACCTATTTCTAACTTAACATTATCACCAAGTATTAAATCACCTGTCATGGTACCACCAGCTTTTGGTAACATTGTATCAACATAAGTTTTGTTTGCTGCATCAGTTCCTGCGCTTACAGTGTCAATACCTGTTATTCTACCTGTACCAGTTAAAGCAACTGTATTGGTAAATGTTTTAGCACCCGTAAACGTTTGTGTTGTGGTTAAATGTGCTGTGTCAGAGTCTAAATAAGCAGATGCAATTACATCACCTTTATAAGCGCAACCAGTTAGATCGCCTGATATATCAGCAGCACCATTGATGTCCAGCGAGGTACCTTGTACCTCACCGTCGACATCTAGGTTTGCTTTTATTGCATGTGTAGCCATTTAATTTTTATTTAGTTAAACTTAGTCTACTTTAGTTATTAATACTATAACATCATTAGATGCAATAGCTGTATTAGTGTCAATTGTAACATTGTTTGCATCTGTTCTAACTACTTGTGCATAAACAGTTTCATAAGAACTTGCATCATAACATTGTACAATAACATCTCTTGTTCCTAAATTGTGAGTAATAGTTATATCTAAATCACTACCATCACCAATTGTAGCTTTATGACTTCTTGCAGCTAAACCTAAAGGTGATACATATCTAGAATCGTCAGTACCAGCTAAAGCTTCAGCAGGTGTAGCTCTTTCAACTTTACCAGCAGCTGTTCTACTTGCAGCATCTACAATAGCTGTTGCATTACCAGTATCTAGTGTACCTACAGTTGTAATTGCTAAACCGTCAATATCAGATTTACTTTGATCTGCAGTTGCACCGTTTTCTACGTTAATCATTGTACGTAAAGAACTTGCAGATATTTCTTCTACAATACCAGCGCCTGAAGAGTCTCTACCTAATACAACGTTTGTAGCTGATACATTTTGCATTTTAGCATATGTCACCGCGTCAGCAGCAATTGTTAAAGCTCCACCAGCAGCAACAGTTGCGTCAGTACTAATGTTTCCAAATATATCATCTTCTAAGTTAGAATATGTAATTTTCTTTACAGCACTTGCACTAGTGTCGTGTACCATAAATATATCATCTTGAGCAAGAGCAGTTAACGCTGCTTGTCCAGATATAATATCATCATTAAGCATTGCATGATGTACTGCACCTGAAGCTATAGTTGTAGCTCTGTTAGAAGATGTTATATCTCCAGTAAGATTACCAATAGATGTTACAGTAGCAGCAGCACCCGTACAAGATCCTGAACTACCACTAGCGTTACCTGTTACATTACCAACAAAACCATCAGCTGCAGTAATTTTACCTGCTGATATATCTGCTAAGTCATAACCAGTACCACCAGTATTTACAGTTGTACCGGGCTCAGCTTGATTACCATCAAAGAAAGTAAATGGATTACCGTCTGCACTTACATCTCTAAATAAACCAGCATACTTTGTTGTTGAACTTTCTACATACTTGTTATAAAAACCAGTATCTACAGAGTCAGCAGAGTTACCGCTAGCTAATTTTATTAAAGGATCTTCTACACTTAATGTAGCAGTGTTAACTGTAACAGTATCACCTGATACAAGTAAATCTCCAGTTACTGTTAAGTCATTACCTATTGTTACTACATCATTACTATCTCCAATTGTAACTGCGTTAGACCCAAACCCACCAGCTAAAGCTGTTTTTAGATTTGCTACAGACACATCAGCATCTGTATTAGTTGTAAATGTTAAAGATGACTGTAAAAACGTTGTTAATCTACTAGCGTCCATACGTTTAACAGTACCAGAATCACTAACATCACTAACTAAAAATTCATCAGTAGAAGCAAGGTTGGCACCTAAATCACCTTGTCCAGAAATAATATCATCGTGTAACATAGCGTGATGAACAGCTGCAGAAGCAATTGTTGTGGCTCTATTACTAGAGGTTACATCACCAGTTAAATTACCAATACTAGTTACTGTTCCAGAAGATCCTGACACAGTAGTTTGGTCACCGGTGTTGTTACCTGATATAGAAGCATTTGATAAAGCGGCACTTAACTGAGCTACAGTAAAAGAACCTAAAACTGCTGCATTACCTGAAGAAGTAATATGTCCTGTAAGGTTAGCATTTGTAGTTACTGTATCAGCATTACCAGTTAAATCACCAGTTACATCTCCTGTTAAAGCACCTGCAAAAGCAGTTGCTGTTATTTTTCCTGATGAAGGATTGTAGTGAGTTGTACCATCTGTTTCTAATCCTAAATTACCACCATCTAAATCACCCCCAGCAACGAATACAATTGGATTATTCTCATCAGTACTTTCGTTATCTGTAATTGTTACTGTTGTTGCTACAGCTGCTACGGATGCAGTATCTGCATTACCCTCTAATGCTCCATCAAATTTTGTAGCTTCAATTTCACCTGAAGCTTTAAACGTAACACCATTACCAGCTCCAACTCTAAACACCATTGTATTGTCTGTACCAAAATTTATTTGGTTATCAGCATCTCTACCTACAACTAAAGCAGTGTTTAATATTGAATTTGGCACTGTAAGAGCCGTGGGAAGAGTAATTGCATTGGCACTAACACTAATTGCTCCTGTTGTACCAACAACGTTTAAAGTAACAGCACCTGAGCTACCACCACCAGTTAAACCATCACCAGCAGTAACTGCAGTAATGTCACCAGCTGCTGATGAAAGAGATACCCAGTTGTCTGAGCCTGTGTGAAATTTTATTATATTAGAGTTGCTATCATAATATATCTGTCCTTCACCAGCTAAACCAGAAGGATCGGATGTTAAATTTTGAAGTTTAACGTTTGTAAGCTGATTATTACTTAAGTTAATATCCGCTATAAATTTTACTTCTGCCATTTTTTTATTTTTTTATGTTTATTATTATTTTTTAATTAAAGTATGCCTTCCCTGAGAAAGAGCCTTGAAAGTCTAATGTAACCTGGTTAACACTATTATACGTTACCTGGCCTATTACGACTTGGTCTGCAGAGTCAACAACTGTTACTGAGGTTTTTTTACCTAAATTATGAGTAATAACCCATTGAGAAGCAGGTACACCTTGTGAGTGTACATGATTTGCATCTGTTGTGTAAACATTGTTAGTTAACTTTTGTTGTTTTATCCACTTTGCCATATTAATCTAAATCTATATATTGTATTGTTACCCCTTCATTTTTTACTGCTTCTGCTATAAGCGGGTAAACTCTCTTATATGCATTACTTGAATTTCCTATAAAACCATTTTTATTTACTTGGTTATTTTCTTGACTATCACCCAAAAGTAAACAGCCTGCAGTGTGCTCATCAGTATTGCCAACATGAATGAGAATCCACTTAAAATTAGGTACATCAATAATATGCAACATACCCCTATGGATATTAGGATACTTTTTGCTGTACTTTTCATGAAATCCTCCTTCATTTCTTAGTTTTATATTATACGTTCCTGCAGGTATTCTAGTTTCTGTTCTAATTTTTTCATCTCTATGTTCATCTTCTAAAGTATATGCTAAAAACTTTATACCATCTGTAGCATCTAGTAATAATCCATTAGTAGAGTCAGACTCACTACTGAATCTTAATACTTGTAATTTCATATTTATGCTTTTTTCCAGTACGCGTATTCTACTGCACAAGTATTAGTATCTGCTCTAGCTTCTAATCCTGCCCCATCGTTTACAGCGAAGAAAGTAAATTCTCCAGGACCTACTCTAGCGTATTGAACACTAGCTGTAGTTTGAAGAATAACAAAATTTGTTGGGTCTAAATTTTTAAAGTAAAAATAGAATACTCCACTTGTCCCTTCGTCTACTAATTCTTGGTTATCAGATGTTGTTATAGCTACTCTAGATAATCCTACACTAGGAGTAGTTGTTGATACAGTATTTGTTACAGTAACATTTAAAGAATCGCTTGAAATATTGCTACTAGATAATGTTAATTTTGCTGTTAATGTTGCCATGTTTTTTAATTTTTTATTATTATTTTTCTATTTACGCTTCCATCATTATATATATAAAATAGAAGCTGATTTTTAATTTTAGTTACAGGTCTACCTAATAAATCTGTAACTTGTATTAAATTTTTATCTGTCCTTTTAGGTAAAGGTCCTGACCAATTATCACCGCAATGATTATATGTTAGTTGGCATATTTCATCCCACTCGTTTTCACAACAATAATTATCTACTTCTATTACCCAAGCATAACATTCATCATTTAAGAAAAAAGGATTACCAGATCCATTTATACACCAATCTGCTGCGTATAAACAACCTAATGAATCATGTCCTAAAATTACGTTAGCAAACGGATTATAGTTAAAAGCATCTGCATCCATGCATCCAACAATCGCTTCAATACATGAGCCATTATCTGTGTTAGCGAGTGAATCAAAATTAATAGCCAAAGGATCAGTGCACCCATAAATATAAGGAATACAACTAAAATCTTCAGTATTAGCCATTGGATTATAGTTGATACTATTAGGATTAGTACAACCATATATAAAAGGAATACAAGATCCATTATCAACATTAGCTAAAGAATTAAAATTAAACATTGTACTGTCTGTACATCCATATAGTATTTCTATACAGCTACCATCATTTGTGTTGCATGTGTCACAATAGTTAAATTGTGTAGGATTTATACACCCATATATTACAGGTACGCAAGAATTATCATCTACATTAGCATTAGGATTCCAATTAAAAGCTAATGTATCAGTACATCCATACACTACCCCTATACAACTACCATCATCTATATTTGCTAATGAATCGTAATTAAGAGCTAATTGGCTCATACATCCATAAACTATAGCAATACATGTATCTGCAGTGTTAGCATTTGGATTATAATTAAATGCTAAAGGCTGCATACATCCAGTTACAATTGCTATACAAGAACCATTAAGTTCAGTGTTTGCTAATGGATTGTAATTAAAAGCTAAACTGTCCATACATCCTAATACTACTAAAGTGCTGCATGATCCGTCGTCATAGTCATAATTACTATTATATTCTAAATATACAGGGTTAGTACACCCTGGATTATAATAACAACTAACATCATCTGTATTAGCTAAGCTATCATAATTAATTGCTGTTGGATATGTACACCCATAAACTATTTCTATACATTCATTACCACAATTTGTTATTAAAGGGTACATTAAACTTGGTGTAATAAAAGGAGGCATAATACTAATTAAAGTATCTCCGTCTGGATTAATCATAGTAAATCCACATTCTATTGTTGTAAATTGTGCTAAAGGATCTATATTAAATACAAAAGCTATTGGATCTGGTGCTGTTATACCTACTTGATATTGATCAACAAATCCACCAGTGTGTGTAAAATCATAAAATGTGTCAGGTAACAATAATCTTAAATTAGATCCTACCCAACCATTACCCATAAGATCATGTAGTATAAGAGTAAACTCACAAGTATCTACCATGTCCATTGTATTAGCTAATGGATCAAAGTTATACATTGTTGTATCTGTACATCCAAATACTTTTAGTGTAACACAACTACTATCATCAACAGTAGCCCAATAGTTAAATTCTAAATAATCATTATCTGTACACCCTAATATAGGTGGGCATGAGTCAGAAACAAAAGAGTGTGTACTATCAAGCCCAAAAGCTGGGTCTGTACCATATATTAGTGTATCATTACATTGCTTTACAAAATAAGAGCCATCGTTACCTTGCCACAAAGAGCCTTGTAATCCGTCTCCATATATATCATTAATTGTAAAAAATAAAGGTCCTTTAGGTATCCAAACTGTTTCTTCTATAGTAGAATAAATAGGTTGTGTGCCATATCCTGATCCTGATGCGTGTACAGTACCATTTGAATCTGATATATTCCAAGAAGTTTCTGAAGGATATTGATCTAAGTTAATTATAACTTTAGCAGATACTAATTGTGGTGGTGCTGGTGGTGGACATGGATATATTGTTACAGTAGTATCTCTTTGAAAAAATGAACCTACTACAGGATTCCAATCTATTATAAGCCCTTGACATGTATTACCCATTCTAAAAGAAGCTGGTTGAGATGACATCCATCCGTCTCCAAAACTATCTCTTAAACTTATAGTATAACTACCACTATTAATAGCTAGAATAGTATCTAAGTATTCATACTGAGTAGTTGGTTGAAAAAACATAGAAGTATCTCCATAAGCATTAGACACCATAAAAAAGTTAGACTCTGTTGGTGCATAGAAATCAAATTGCACTTCAAATCTAACCCAAGAATCTTGACTAAGTAATACCGTTGGTAATAATAATAATACTAATAATAACTTTTTCATTTAATTTTAAATTTATTGTCTACCCAACATTTATAATAATACAATCCCATTATTAAACCAACAGCTATTGCGCCATCAATCCAATTAGCTAATTCTTTATAGCCTTGTTTTTGCCATATGTCTCCTAATACTTCCATTAAAAATCTGACATTATTTCTTCATTAATAATATTTTGTAGCTCTTTTCTAGTTGCAAGCATTTTAAAACTAAGATCTGCTTGAAATCTTTTTATTTCTTCTCCGTCTTTAAAAATAATAATAGTAGGTACTATAACTATTTTATGTTTTTGTTGCAGTTTTATTTCTTTTGTTATATCAACTTTTGCAATGTCACAATCAGATAATTTTACTAGCCATTCAACTTGATTTGCATTATTCCATTCTGCATTAAATTCTGTAACAACTATTTGTGAACTTACTGTACCCGCCCACATTACAAAAAGTACTATAAGCAAATAAATACTAAATACTTTCCAAGTTGTTTCTGTGTTTTCCATTATCTGTTATATAATTTGTCTTCTATTTTTTCTATTGCTTTTAATATTTCTTCTACATCTTTCTGTGTAGTCATAATTGTATTACGAATCATTTGATCTTTCATATCAAACTCCATTCTTGTTACATCAGGTGGTGGAGGTTGAGGAAGTTTTTTTGCTTCGTTTATATCTGCTTGCAATGTAAACCACATACCAACTAAGGTAGCTATTAAGAAGGCTACTCCTCCTAATGTCTTTAGGCTTAATTGTACTGCTGTATTTTCGCTTAATTCCTTTGCCATTATAATTCAAATCCTAAATTACAAACCATTAGTCTAAATCTTTTTGCTGTACAGTTGTCATCACAAAATAAACATGCTTTTACTTCTAATATAGTAAAAGTACCAAGCCTAATATTTAATTCATATTTTTGTTTTTTATTCCCTGCTGAAAATCCATTTATCCAATTCATTTTATTTCTGTTTTTAGTGTTTTACTTGAATGAGAACCATCACAGTTTCCATCTTTGTCTTTTGTTTTACCACATGCACATTTATTCATTTTTTTGTTTTTAAAATATTATATAATTAATTCCAAATTTAAAGTCGTACCATTCTCTGTTCCAATACTTATTATATTTACCTTCTATAAAAGCACCTAAACTTTTAGTGTATTTATATCCAAAAATTAATCCTCCACTATAATCTAACCATTGACCATTATTATACTCGTGATATGAAAAATCATTTTTTAAATCTAAATGATAAGGCATTAAATTTGTCCATGTATGTACCCAAAAATTCTTTTTATAATAATAATAATCAAGCCCTACTACAACTGAGTGTTGTATTGTTTTATCTAATTCGTCTCTTTTTCTTTCTGAATAATTAGCTAATATTTGTGGAATTACTACTTCTTCCCATACTTCTTTACTTGTTGCAACTACATTTCCATTAGGATCATTATATATATTTTCAAATACATCTACATTATATCCTTCTGTTATAGCTAAATACGTATAATGTAAACTACCATTACTTAACATCCATTCTTCTAAAGGATCATATCCATAAGGTTCAGATAATCTTTGAGCTAATCCTGCATTAAAAGAAAACTTTCTATTTACTTTATATCTATATCTTTCTGATGTTTCAAAGTATTTAATATCAGCAAATCCATCTTCTAAGTATTCACCTTTTAATATATAGTTATTATCTACATATCTAATAAAATGATGTTGATCTAAATATTCAATACCTTGTTGTCTTTTATAATCTACTTCAAATAAAAATTCTAACCCTTGTACTTTACCTATATTAGCTCCATCTGACCAACTAGTTTCTGTACCGTCATAAAATGTTTGTGCTTTATTTTCATAACCAAATCTAGCTATTTTTCTTATACCTAAAGCTAAATTATAATCATAAGGAGTTTTAACTGTTACAGTTTCTAAACCATTAGCAACAGAAAACACATCTACATCTGATATAGAATTACCACCATTAGCAGCAACATAAAATGTAGAAAACTTTAATATTTTTTTAAAGTCAATTTGAGCACAACATTTTTTAGGTGTTACACACCCTACTAATGTAATCAATATTATAACTAATACTTTTTTCATTTCTATTATTTTAAACTTACCAAGGTGCATCATCACTAGTATCTAAATTAACGTTTCCATTTTTAGTTGTATCAAATGCAATACTACTTGCAAAATCTGCTCCTGAAGCATCTTTATGTCCATTTGCATCTACCATTGGATACCAAGCTACAACTGCATTACTATTAGTATAACTAGTAGTATCAAAATTAGGATCTCTAGCAGCATTACCACCAGCATATAAATAACTTACTTCATCTGAAGATAATGTATTTTTCCAAAGTACTGCTTGCATCATTTTACCATCAAAGTCAAAATCATTATCATCCATTCTACCAAGTTTAAAAGTAGCTGCAGTGTTTGTCATGTTTCCCCCACCATTACCAGCACTTGTTTGTAGTGTTCCTACATTACTTCCATTTAAATATATAATTATACCAGAATCAGGAGCACCATTATATGTTATAACCCAATGTTGCCAAGCCGTTGTACTAACATTTCCTGCACTATGTCTACTAAATGTAGTTGAATTACCTTGATGTATATCAACAATCGCAGAAGCAGCTGTAAAATAAAATCTATATTCCGCAGGACTTGATCCTGCTCCAGCGCTAGCTTTAGCCATTACACATTCATTTACTTCGTTATCATCTCTTTTAACCCATACAGCAAAACTAAAACGTTCGTCTACAGTACTGCCTGCAAAATGATTATCAAAAGAAAATTCATCATGATCTGCTGCTTCAAGAAAATCTCCCGTACCATCAAATACGTACCCCCTAGTATTCTGAGGGTTCGCAGGCTTATTGTCAGGTAAAAACCTTGACGGAGGCCTAGTTATTGATGATCCTAATCCTAACATATTATAATTTGTATGCTATTATTGACCCACTTCCTAAAGAAAGTACGTTAAACTGCCCATAAATTGTAACCCCTTTAGGAATTGTAAAATCTACTGCATCTTCTATATTCATTTCACAGCTTGACACATCTAGCTCAGCATCTACTAAAGCAGTTATTGCAAAGTATGGTCCTGTGTGATCTGCAGTATCATCTATTAATATAGATCCAGCTGTACCTAAAGGTAATGATGTATTATTTTTTACATCGTTTAATAGTGCGTCTTGTTCTGTTCTTATTGCCATTATTTTATATTTAATTAAGTAGTGTTAATCCTAATATCTGTTTAGCATTAATAACTTCAGGATACATATCTTCTGTTATTGGTACTATTTCAATTTCAATTTCTTCTGCTAATAATAAATTAACATTGTCTATTTGTTTTTGTCTAGCTGAAATAACATCTTTGTATTCTGTTTCTAGTTTTTTTAATGCTCCTACAGATTTTTTATCTTTTTTACCTTCGTATACTTTTACTTTTTCAGATAATTCTACAAACTCTGGAGTAGCTGATAATACGCCTTCTAAATGAGTTAAGTTTTCTCTAAGAATAGCTATATTTTTAGATATTGCTAATGCGAAAGTTTTACTTGGTACTTCTGTTAATGTTGGTAAATGGTTTGATAAATTTACCCATTCTCCGTTTTTTGCTTTAATTGTTTTCATCGTCTATTATGATTTTTATTAATAATTTAGTTAATCACTAAAAAGTGAATTTTGCTGGCTGTTGTTGATGTTGATCCAGTAGCCGCTGGATTATGTATTGATATTTTAAAACTACCATCTACTATTGTATGTGTACATGCAGTTAGTTGTGCGTTATTAGTTGTATTTTCATCTTGTACTGTTAGCATAATTAGTGAATAAGTATATACAGTATTATTTGTTACAGTAAATTCAACATTAGTTGCTGCTGATAAAGCTACAGCTGCTAATGTTATGCATCCAGCAGTTGCATGAAGTGTAACTCCTGTTGTATGATTTGTTGCTTGAGTAACTGTTCCTTTGCCTGTATGTACAATTCCTTTTAGTGCTTGAGTAATAACTAAATTTCCTGAGTTTACTGTTACATCTTGACCTTCTCTTCCAACAGTTAATCCAGTTATTTCGTTTGATCCACTATAAGTTTTTAATTGTACTGTACCATCAGCGCTTCCCGAAGTGTCTCTACCTGCAGATATTACTACATCTCCTCCTGCTCCATTTCCTGATGCTGTACCTCCTTTTAAATATAAATGCCCAGAAGCTGCTCCTGCACTACTTCCTCCTTCAATTGTTACTGATTGTCCAGCCGTACTAGATGTAGTAGCTGTAGGTTTTATTGTAGGTGCATCTGTATTAGTAAATCTAATACCTCCTTTAATATTTAATGTATCATCAAAAGCTGCAGTAGGAGTACTTTGTCCTATAAATACTTTACCAGCATTATCTACTGTTAATCCTTCTGCTGACCCATCTCCAGAAACAAATGCTGTTCCTCCAACTAAGTCTATATTATAAACAGCATTATCAGCTGCATTACGCATATCTATATTTGATTCTGCATTCGTTATTGCTGCTGCTATTGCAATTGCTCCTGCAGTATTAGTTATTGTTATACCTGCTCCTGCAGTTAATGTTGCTACTGATGGGTATCCATTAGTTGCGTTACCTATTAATAATTGTCCGTTTGTAGACATAGCTGTTGTAGCTGCAATTGAGTCTGTTGCACTAGCGTATAACATTGCTCCTTTAGGAATTGTAGATAACCCAGTTCCTCCATTTGTTACAGCATTTACTCCTGTAACAGTACCTGTAAAATCTACTCCTGTCATAAATCCAGCTGTAGCGTTATTACATAAACTAAGATCTATACCTGCTTCTAAAACTGTTAATACAAGATTACTAGAAGTAGTACCTACTGTTAATAACCCTGTGTCTCCACTTTTTATTCCTTTAAAAACTATTTGATTTTTATTTGTAAGTGTTGCACTATTATATAATGTTTCACTACCAGTTCCTGCAGTTGCTACTGCTGGAAACATACTTTCTACTGTTAATTTTTTTGACTGACCTGAAGCACTATTTGTAACAAGTAAAAAATCTGTACTTGCTGCACTAGTTTTTGCTAAAGTTGATAAGTCTGTTACCTTTGCCATATTATATTTTTTTTATTTTATATTTCTAATCCGTTAATTCCATCTATTGGTAATCCTCCTCTTTTAGTTTTATTTTGATTAACAGCTCTAGAAGTTTGGATTACATCGTCATTTACAATATTACAATCTACACAAAAGCTAGTTACAAATGTATTAAATTTATCTAAATAATTGATATTATTATGAAACGAAGTTATTTGAGCGTTTGATACACACTGTTGCCAATGTCCAGATTTTGCTCCTTGTGATGTTTCTGGATTCCAACATCCATTTGTACAAGAAACAGGAGCTGGTGTTACTTCATAAATTAATCCACTTGGCATTTTAATTACATCTCCTGAAAATAATATTGTTGATGGTACAAAAAATAAAGCTGGATTTGTTATTGTAGTTCCTTGACCTGTTGTTATACTAGATCCTGGAGCACCTTGATCGTTTAATCCTGTTGAAGGTCCTCCTGTTACCCAGTTAGTATTACAAGTAGGAAGATTACTTGCTGTTGAGTTTGTTCCACTATCAGCACAATTGTAAATACAACTACTTCCTCTTTTACTTACAAGATATTCTATTAATAATACTTTCCAAGAATTTAATACAGAACAGTCATCTGCTTGCCCTGTAACTAGTTTATTGTAATATCTAAATCCATTTTTAGCTACACAAGCTTGTAATAAATCTATTAAATCATTTGTGTTAGCAGGAATACAAGGATTTGCTATAACTGGGTATACACATGATCCATCATCTGTAGATGCGTTTGGATTAAAATTTAATGCGTTTGGATCTGTACAACCTGGATATAAACAAGACCCATCATCTAATACTGCAGTTGGATCAAAGTTTGTTGCATTAGGATCTGTACAACCACAATTTGCAGCATTACTTCCTATTGAAAAATTTACTGTCTCTTCACACCCGTAGTTATCTGTAATTGTAAAGTAATAAACTCCTGGTAAAAACAATGAGTATGTATATGTGTTAAAATGATTAGGAGAATTAGCATTACTATGTACTGTTGGGTCTGCATATATTAATACTCCTGCATTAGTGTAATATGAAATAGTTTTACTTTGACCTGCCATTATTCCTTGTTGGAAAAATGTAGTAACTGTTATACTTCCATCAGGATTTGATCCTCCACAATTACCTGTAGCATCTGTAGTTACAAAAGTACTTGGAGTTCCTTGATTTTGTTGACTACATGGATAAAAACAACATCCATCATCTATTGTTGCTACTACTGTTTGATTTGCACAATTTTTATTGTAGTTATGTGCAGTAGGATCAGTACAACCTAAAACTCCATATATACATGAACCATCGTCTATAGTAGCTGCAGGATTATAATTTGAAGCAGTTGGGTCAGTACATCCATAAATTGGAGCAGTACATGAACCATCATCACAAGTAGCTAATGGATTATAGTTAGTAGCTAAAGGATCCATACATCCGTAAATACAAAATATACAAGAACCGTCATCACAAGTTGCAGCAGGATTATAGTTTAAAGCTAAAGAATCTGTACAGCCATAAATTGCACTAGTAATAGTAATAATAGCACTAGTTACTGTACAAGTACCTGCACCAATATAATCTGATGTTAATGTTACTCTGTAGTTTCCATCATCGATAAAACTAGTTGGATTAATAAAAGAAGATTGTGTGTAAGTGTGCGTATGAGTTGGTGATGTTGGAGTTAAACTGTTTGTGTTTATTACTACCCAATTAGTACCATCAAAATATTCTAAATCCCATCTTATAAAAGCAGGTTGTGGAGTACAGTTAATGCTTGTTACTATCTGATTAATATTACATAATCCTGCATTTGGATTTGTTAAAACAGGGGGATCACAACAAAAATTATTTATTACTGAACAAAGAGATGGATTTGGATGCCATAATCTAGGATCTGTAATAACTAATGTACCAGGAGGATTATTTGTATCTGTAACAGCTGTTGCAAAATTACCACTTTGATCTACACATACTTCAATTGGTATTATAAAATAAAATACTTGGAAACAATCTTCTACTTCTACTACAGCATCTGGATCACTAACTGCAACTTGTACAGCAAAATATCCATAGTTTAAATTTGCTCCAGTAGTAGTTGTATTAAATGTAGTTGTCCATCCTAAATTATTATTATTAAGAGCTGCAGCATGTGCTGTAAAATTAGTTAAATCATTTGGAATAAGACTACTTTGAGCATTATCCCAATCAATCATACTATTTGCTTCAAAAAGTCTTAAAGTAAAATCTACATTAACAACTCCACTAGAATTAACAATATCATTTACATAATTTTGAAAATTTAAAGTTGGGGATACATTTTGTATTAGTACAGATCCATCATTAGAATTTGTTCTTTGTGTAGGTGTTGCAACAAATGAATTTACCCCAGCTACTGCTATATCTCCAGCAGTAGGAATAACATTACCACTAGAATCAATTAAAGTTCCATTAGATGCATGACAATATTCACATGAACCATCATCTATAACTGCATTTGCATTATAATTTAAAGCTACTCCACCATTTGTATTTGCAGTATTATCTGTACATCCTATAGCTCCTACTCCATCTTGAACACAAACATCTATTGAATCAAAACAAGGTGTTGTTGTTCCTGATGCATTTGCACTTTCATCATACACATATATTCTATAACATCCTGCTACTAATCCAGTACTAAACGCTCCATTAACTGTACTTGCAGGAACTAATATATTTGTATTACCTCCAACTGTTACATTTAAAGCATTACTACCAGCAAATGCTGTATTTTGAGGAGTTGTTACATTGTCTTGAGCTAAATTAATTCCAAACCCATATGTAAAAGTTCCTCCTCCTGCCCCAGTATTACTTCCTCCTGGAAGACCACTTACACCACAAACTACAGTTCCTGAGCCTAAACCTCCAATAGTTTGACCATTTAAAGCTTGAATAACATATGTGTATTTTGCATTTCCTGTAAGATTTCCAAGACTATCATATAAAGTAACTTGTATTGATCCATCAGTTCCTCCTAAAGTACTTGCGTGATTAACAAAATCTAAACTTAAAGTTAAATTATTACAATCTGTACAACAAGATCCAGTATTCCAATTAGCTAATTGAGGATTAGTAATATAATTAACTCCATTAACATTTGTTAAATCCGTACTTATACAATCTACATATGTATATCCATAATAATCAGATGATGCTGGATCTAAACAAGCATCAAATGATACAGGGGGTGGAGGTGCTGAAGCACAGTTAGGTGTATTTTCTGCATAAATATGTACTGAACCAAATCTAAACATATTACCTCCTCCTTGGTAAGGATTAAGAACTTGAGTAATATTTTGCCATGGCAAAACTGAAATACTATTTGCTACATAGTCATAAGCGTTACCTGTTATATTTAATTTTAACCAGTCAACTGGAGCAAGTGGTCCAATTGTTTGTCCATTATTAAGATTACCTATAATTCCTTTATAGTGTTGTTCTCCTGTTACATTTTCTGCAGGTGATCCTATAGCTCCAAATGAAAATGGATTATCATTTGTATCATAACTAAAATCATAATATCTATAATTATTCCAAACATCATTAAATACATATCCTTCAGGATGAGTTGGTTGAATATCTACATGCCCAGGCATATTATATGCACCGTTAGGAATTACTTCTTTAAAAAATCCTGTAAATGCATAAGGATTATGACTGTTACCCGAGTATGTTACGTAGTTTAAAGATTGAGAAGTTAAAGTAGGGCCACCAATTGTAGCACTATCTCCTTCACATGCATCAACTCTAGTATTATCTACATAAGTTTGATGATTTGAATACCCCATATCTAAATATGCAGCACCTGGAAGAAGTACATCAAATTCTTTTTCGTCTCCACTAGACCAAGTAACTCTTATTCTACGATAAAATGCAAACTCTGGTAAAGCTGAAGAATTATTTTCATACTCAATATAATATCTATTAGTACCTACATTACTACTAATTGATAAGCTTTGTCCAAAAGCAAGTGCTAAAGTTTTATTTTGAAATCCATCATCATAATTTAATCCAACTGGTAAATTATAAAAAGTATTACCAGGAAGTACTGTTCCTTGAGGGTCTGTAAAATATGGGGCTCCTTGTCCTGGAGCTGTTACATCTTCTAAAGCTACTACTTGATCAAAAAATTGATTAATTACAAGAGATCCTGTATTAAAATCTTCGTCAAGTACATATTCATTAACATAAATTCTTATAAATGCTTGAGATCCACTTGACATGTGCGGACCTGCATGAAGATGTATATGCTTAGATGAATTTAAAGGGGGAGGTGCACCAAATGATTGGCTAAATCTCCCTAAAGTAGTTTGATTAGGATTACCTACATAAGGTTGTACTCGTAAGTATCTTTCTCCAGTACCCCTTACTGCTGTTCTTTCTGAGCCAGTATTTGTGTTTGTGTCTTGTGACGAAGAAGATGCTTGTTTGTTTTCTGCACTTTCACTACTTCCTACTGCCTCACCAGCCCCTTCACCACCACCTGACTCTTCTCTTGATGCACTCATATTATTTTATTTTGTCATAAAGTTTTAAAAGTAATATACACATGTTTTATTCTTTAGCAGTCACACCCGCAACTATTATCACATACTTCTCTTGCTTTAGTATATTTATTATGTGCATCTGTTATATAACCTGTCATTAAAGTTAGGTTAAGATAATTATTTGCTTCATTAACTGCATACTCAGCTGCTTTTAATAACAGCATAACTTTTTGAGCTTTTGCTAATGTTTTAGAACATCTTGCACAATCACAAGCACAATCAATTAATTCATTTGTTAATTTAGCTAGACAGCAATCAATATCACAATTTAGTATTGTAGTTTGTCTGTCTTTCTCTGCTCCATTAATGTAGGAGACTACGGTCATAACACCTCTAGTTTGTGTTAAAGCTGTTACAAATATAGGTATACTAAGAACACCACTTGTAGCAGTAACGTTAAAAGAAGGAGATGTTATATTTAAGATATTATTTCCTTGTGCATCTAAAACAGCAAATGTTAAAGCTGTAGTAGTACTAGCACTGTAATAATCTGCAATAACATTTATTTGATTGCAAGAATTATCTGCGGATATTTGTAAGCCCATAGTTTATTTTATTTAAATATGAAAAAAAAGACCAGCAGGGGGATAATTCCCCCTGATAGTCTAATTAAAATTTATTACTAAGCTGAAATATCAGACTGGTAATATGTTATGTAGATTTCGATAACACCAGCTGTTAAAGCCGCTGTTCCAACTACAAGTTGTATTGCTCCATTAGCAGTAGTTTTATCTGCTACAGCGGTAACTGTAACTTTTTCATCTGCTAAAGATGCATGGTTAAAAGCTTGAGAACTAACTACTGTTAAACCACCTGCTTTAAATACACAAGTTGCTGAACCACCACTTGTACAAGCTGTAGTACATACTGTCATTGCGTCAACAATAATTGCATTTGCAGGAATAACTTCACCACTTGCTGGAGTAATTGTTCCAACTGCTCCTCCGTCTGCTGCAAAATCATATACTGCTTTTGCTGTTACTAAATTTGGATATGCCATTTTCTTTTTATTTTTTTATATTAATATTATAGGTTAACTGGTCCAAAATTAGCTGAAGATAAATACCCGTTTATTTGAGATTCAAATAAATTTGTAATAGCTGCTGTAGTTGGATCCATTGCAATGTTTACTTCAATTAAGTTATCAACTCCGTGAATCTGTGAAGCTGAAGAACCATCTTTAGTAGCTGCAATAGTATACATGTCGTATGCTGTTGCTGTTACAGAAGTATCTGCAGGAGTATTTGGAAGGTGCCCTCTCATGTAGTATCCGTATTGGTTACCTTTTTGATCGTCTTCCATTTTTCTTACATAAAAACCATCACCAGTTCCTTGAGATCCAGGTGTACTAGAAGAGAAAACATTAACAGTTCCGTTAGAACCATCCATATTATCTGCTCCTCTCATTTCAACTAATTCTTCTTGAACTGATCCGTCTGCTTTTACTTCGCCTTTTTTGTAACCTGTAATACCAATGTTAGTACCACCGTTAGTTATAGACTTTACCCAATGAGGTAAATCAGCGTTGATAGCTGCTGTAAAAAGTACACATTGAGCTGTTGTATTCATAGTTGCTGTAACAGCAATTTCATATGATTTCATTTCAAATGGCTCAGCACCATTAGTCATGTTGATTAACTTAATCTCGTGAGTACCTACTGCTGTAGCACTTGTTGTTAATGCCATGTCAAATACTTGCGCTGTTTGAGCCGCTGCACTTCTACCACTCCAGTTAATTACGTCTTTACCATAGATCCAAGGACTTACGATATTCTTTGTAGCAGTTCCCTGCACAATTCTAAATTGTGTTGAACTTGCTATTGTGTCTCCAGGAACCATACTTGTTGGTCCTGTTGCACTTAGTTTTTGGACATCAATTGCTTTATCTGCTAATACACCTGCTGTGTATGCATTTGCAACGTCGTTTCCAATGTATAAATGTCTTGCCATTTTTTTAATTTTTTAAATTATTTATTCATTTTTGTTTACCTCTATTTGATGATTCTGATACCTTGGATCTGCTATCCCTTCGAGTATACTGCTCACAGTCATGTCCACTATCTCTTGATGACAATGTTCGGGTAATTCACAACTAATCCCCAAAGATAATGAAATCTTAGAGGGTTTTCTTATATATGTTATTTTCACTGCGTCTATTATAAATATATCATTCGTATAAAAATCTATTGCATTTCCACGTATGGTATATAAAGGGTCTGTATATTTTGTTGTATTAAAAGGATCTAACAATAAAGTAAATATATCATCATGTTGAATAAATTTACTACTTGATGAAACTTCTGTTGGATCTTGTAAAGTTCTTTTAGCTCCAAGAAATGCTTGAGAATATTGTAAACTTGCACTTCCTGCTATTGTTCCTGAATTCATGTTAGCTAATGCTGATACTGGTCCTACTGAAAAGTCCCAATTTAACCAAGGATGTACATCTGGATTTGGAATTACAATAAAACTTCCTGGGTAATTTAAATCTCCATATTGTTCCCAATATATTTGAAAACCTATTCCTGGGTATTGTATAATATCTTCTCTAACTGCATTTATATCTTGAGGATAAGTATATCCATTATCATTTTGCCATAATACAGCTTGACCTAAAGTAAGGTTACTAGAATCTTCAAGCATTACAAGTGAAGGTGCTATTACGTTATTAAGTACAACAAGAGAAAAAGGTAGAACAAAAAATTGTATTGGCTCTGCTTCTTCTAAATCAAATGATACAGGAGTACAATTATCATTAATATGTGCTCTTGACAATGTGCTTACTAAATATAAATAGTCATAAGGCAAAGTAAAAGTATCTACATTAAATCTATTCCCTAGTTCTTCTTTGTAATTTACCGGGGCTTCATATTCTCTAACTAAAGATCTTAAATCATCAATTCTTTTTTGACTCTCTTCAAATCCTTTTCTATACTTATTATTTTTACCATACTTAGTATTAATAAATCTCATTTGAGACTTATTTAATTCAATATCTATTTCTTGCGGTAAAAGCATATCAGCTTGGAGTGAATTTATTTTATCCACTCCTTGCTGTATTGCCAAATGCATTTCGTTTACATTCATATTATACTAATGCTAGTTCTTTTAGTTTAGCTCTTAATAATGTTAATTTACCAGAATTCTTTTTATCTTTTAGATAAATAACAGTATCATCTGTTGTGTCTCCAAGTATTTCATCAATAAAAATAATCTGATTTCCTATTTTTCTTAAAACTCCTGCTGATACCATTTCTTCGATTTCAGATTTTAGTTCTAAATGTTTATCTGTAACTATTCTAACAAATTTCTTTGGGTTAGAATTTTTAAATTCATATAAAGAATTTTCAATTTGTTCTAATGTCATTCTATCAGGATTAGTATTAGCCATTAATCTTAATACTCTCTTCATAGATTTTTCATTAGATGAAACTTTAATAAATTCTTTGTCTGCATCTTTCTTAAGTTGAATTTCATTATTCTTAACTTTATCATCTCGTGTAAGGTCTTGAATATAAAATCTTTTTTGAAAATCAGAATCCATTTCTTCTTTAGTCATTCCTACATGCGGATGTTTTAATGCAAACCTATATTTAATATAATCCATTATACTAATAGGAAAGTCATTTTCATCCATACCTATTTCCAGTTCTACTCCTGTAAATCCTACAGGTATTGTCATTTCTGCCCAATATTGTTTAGAATGTTTTGGCCAATCATTGTGCTCTGGATTAACATCTAATATTCCTAACATATATTTTTTTTCTTCTTCGGGAGTAAATCCTTTTAAGGGTTGTCTATTTACATAAACACTACTGAGTTTATATATAGCCTCAGCTCTTACTGCTTTAGGCAAATGGTTTAATAATTCCTTTTGTCTAATTGTTACTTTTTTGCTCATTTCAGTTCTTTTTTAAAGGTTAAGTTTGTTAGGAATAAAAGAATAACTCTCCTAACAGAGTTAGATTTTAAAATTAAAGCTATGGGGGATTGCTCCCCCACAACCTTAATCAAAAACCAATATATAGACGCAAATTAATGCCTATAAAATTATGACGCTACACACGTAATATCAAGCGAAGTATCAAATCTCTTAAGAGCAATACCAGCTGTTTTTAACATATGTACCGAAGCACCATCTACATCAGAAGCTCTAGATGAAGTTGAATCAAATCCTCTAGGGACTACAGATCCAGCTACACACCATCTCATTGCTTCACGACCTTTTTTAGAAATCATCTGAAGATTATTTTGACCATCATAATTTGACTGATCAACAAATACCATTCTGTAAGATTCTAAAGAATATCCTGTTGTAGGGTGTTTTGCACGAGCTTGCGCCACGGCACCATGATCAAATAATGGTAATTTTACCACATTGATCGTGTGTCCATCTACATGCTCATAGGAAGTGAAGTATCCAGTTAATCCTAGGTTACGTCCTGAACCTGTGATAAATCTGTTTTCTCCACCTACTTTCCAAGAATTAGCTGCTCCTGAAAAGTGATTTTTAAGAGCTTCATCGAATTCTCTTGCACCACCAGTACCAGTATATAAAGTTACTTGCTTAGTTGCTGCATCTGTCATTCCGTAGAATAAGTCTCCGATTATGTTCTTAAGTTTAGTTTCAGTCATTGTAGAGTAAGTGTCAGTATTGACAATTTGCTCTAAAAGACCAGGACCTACAATTACTGGCTGTCCGTTTTCATCTTTCATGAAAGTTTGGCCATTTGAATCGTAAGTTTTTTGTCCATACCAGTAGTACATTTCACATTCTTCTTTAAAGTCTAACATGTGTAAGTACTCCTCGTAATCCATCCAAAGTTTAGTAGTAGATCCACCTTTAGTTGGTAGAGCAAATTCTGCTACAAAATCTTTAGCGTTTCCAGACATGTGGTAAGATTTTCTAACTGTAGTTAGTTTGTTTCTTACTTTACCTGGAGTTTCCCAATTAGAAGCATTACCTCTAGAGAAATCAACTCCTACAGGTGCATACATTTGAGCCCAAAGAGCTCCGTTTGTAATATCTGCTGCTGCAACTGTTGCTGTTGCTGCTGGGTTAACTAATTGTAAAGTATACTTCCAGTTAGTACCTATTGCTTCTGGTTCTTTCATTATACGTGCTTGAGTACCTGCTTGAGATACTAATACGTATGGAAATACAAAATGTTTGTCAGGAAATTCAAGCTCGAAGCTTGCTCCTCCTAATCCTACATTTGTTGTTGATGCTGGTGTTACCGCTACTGGTCTCGTTCTCAATCTATGTGTTGCTACACGATACTCATACTCTAAACGGTCAATAGACTTAGTATTACCAACACCTTCTGTTAAGAAAGATAGTGGGAATCTTTTATCGTCTTTTCCTGCTAAATGAGTAATAATTGGAGAGAGTTCAGTTGGCTTAGATAACAATGCATTTGCAAGACTGTTCATATCAGTCATTTGCGAGTCATTGTAAAACGTCTTTTGAACGCTTATGTTTGTTCCATTTACTGCCATTTTCTATTCAATTTTATTAGGGTTCCTATCTCCCTGTTCAGGAATTTTTTTAAATATTAAGATCTAAACTATCTAAATCAAAACTTTTACTTCGTCTTGATTGTTTACGAGCACTTTTTACAGTCTCTTCATTTTTAGATATTTTTTCTCTCAATGTCTTCGTAGCCGTTGTTTTAGCTTTCTTGTTAATTATTTCTTCTAGATTAAATCCTTTATACATTAAATAATCTATAGCTAATTTTTGTTCCATTTCAGCTTTAGAGTGATCTACATCACGCTGTGTGTAACCATCTTTAGTTACTGGCTTCGAAAGATAGTTAAAGAATTTTGTTTTTTCTCTTTCTGGAACTTGCAATCCTGCAAATTCTTTTGATTCTTTAATTGTCTCTTGCACGCCATTCCAAAACTCTACTTGTTTATCTTGCTCTTCTTGTAAAGATTGTTGTTGACGTGTTACTAATTGTTCTTTTTCTTGCGCTTGTACTTTACCTAAAGCTTGTCTAGCTGCTTCTGCTTTATTATGTAACTTACCAGAATCTTCATAATCTTCAAGCATTTCTTTAATAAAACTTTCATCATGTCCTTTTTGATAAAAGTAATCAGATAAAATTGCTTTTTGACTTCTTGAATCATCTTCAGAAATTTGCATCTCATTATAATCTAAATTTGGATCATAAGCTGTCATAAATTTTTGAGATTCTCCTCCAGCTAATACATAATCTAAATGTTGTTTAACTAATGGAAATTTTTCAAGAACTTCATCAATTCTATCATCTGCCATTTGAGAAGCTACATCTTTAGTCATTTCTGTTAATCCTTCAGCTGTATCTGCATAATCACCTTCATACCCTAAAGTATTTAGTATTTCTGATACAACTGTAGTTTCAGAACTTTCTTCTTCTGTTTCTTCTTTTTCTTCTACTTCTTCTTCTTCTTTTTCTTCTTCAGCCTCTTCGTCATTATCTTCAATGTCTTCAAGTTCTGCTTCAGGTTTTTCTACTTCTTCTTTTACTTCTTCTGTTGCTCCTTCAATAGGTTCTATTTCGTCAATAGCCTCCATTGTAACTCCATCACCAATGACATCGTCAAAGGTAATATCGTCTAATTGTATTTTTTCATTTGGGTCCATATATATTGGTTTTAGTTTACAAAGTTAATATTTAATTTAATTGGTTTTTAATTGTCTATAGTTTTATTTTTTCCTTTATTGTATAACACTTACTATCTTTCATATCCTCCTTTTTTAAAAGAATATGTAAGTCCTGCGCTATATTTAGGTCTTTCTCCAGTTTTAAAATTTGCTCCTGCTCTAAAAGCTAAGTTGTCATTAGCTCTATATGTTCCAGCTAATCCTAAAGATCCTCCTAAATTTAAAGTAGGGGATCCATACTTACTAAAGTTTGTATTACTAGGATTCCATCCAAGCTTACTATCAACTCCTAATGAAGCTCTTAAATTTAAATTTTTATTATTTAAAAGTGTAGGGTTTGTATACTCATTAAAAGCAGTTGCAATATTATCTGCTCTTATTTCAAGATCAGACATTTGCTTTGGTTTAACAATTGTTTTACTATTTGTTGTATAATCAGAAAATCCTCCTTTTCTAAATTTATTTTTAGTATTAGCTCTCCATTTTTTTAATTCTAATGCTTTCTTATCAGCAGGTAAATTATCATAAGTATATTTTACAGTTTGTTCACCTCCTTTTGTTTGAACTTTATAAACAAAAAGTCTTTTATGATTTTTTCCCCAAAATTCAAATACTTCATCTGAGGTTGGAGAAGTACCATCATTTTTAACTAAATCATAAAATGCTTTAGATGAAGATGTATTTTTATTCATTTTATCTCCTAAAAATAGTCCATCTTGATCTTCTCTAGATAAGGTTGAAAAATCTGGACTTTCTTTTTTACCTTCAGTGTATACAGTTGGAAAATTACTAAAAGATCTATTTGTAGAGTCACGAGTAAACGAAGCGTTTCTATTCATAGCAGTACTAGCTGCTTGCTTACTTCCTATTTCATATTGATAAGCTCCTCTTGCAGGACCATCATAAAGAGTTCCATCGTCTCTTTTTGAAACTTGCTTTTGATCAGCTACATTTTTAGACTCATGTTCTGCAACAACCTGCATTACATCATTTACATAATTAGTATCTACTTTATTTGTGTCGTGTAGAAAATGCATCATACTTTGTCTATAACTTGTTTCTTTTCCAGTAGTTGCTTTTGTTGCTTTTTTAGTAGACTTTATTGGAGGGTTACTATAATCAATTTCTAGTTTTTCTTGAGGGTCATCATCAAATCCTCCAAGTTTTTTTTGATTTGAATATACTCCTGCTCCTACACCCATTACTGGCATTATAGCAGGAAGTTTGTTCATTTCGTTTGCTAGTAAAGTAAAATTCTTTTTTGTATTATCCATAAAATCAAGGATACGCGTACTACTTGAATAGCTTTCCTCCATAGGATTTAATACTCCAGAAGGTCTTATTTTATACATTGTTTTTGCACGATCTAATAGCTCAGGACTTATGTTTTGATAATAATTTTTAATTAATTTATCATCTAACATTTGTTGTCTTAGACCATGAACATATGCAGATGGTTCGTGCCCTGAATCTGTAAAATACTTATATGCTTTTTGATCTAACTCACTTAAATTTTTACTCGGTTTAATACCTTGTATAAGTCTTTTATCTACAGCCAGCTGTCTACTTCCTTGAAGTACATGCCCAAATTCATGTGCAGCAACTCTTCTACCGCTTGTACCAGTAAATTTATTTCCTAGTGTTACTGATCCAGGATTTATTTTTCCTCCTAATGTAGTTGGTTTAGCAATATTAAATCGATTAGACACATCTAACACAGGTTCTCCCTGTTTTAAAAACAAATCATCCATGTTTCTTGGTCCTGGTCTATAAACTGCATTATTAAAATGATAAGAATCATTTGCAATATTTTCTATAGTTTTATTTTT
>Ga0209337_1000098_pt1 | contig 71716 bp, 79 predicted proteins | sample LinPmetageLP53_FD_184044 | JGI IMG/M metagenome (GOLD analysis project Ga0209337, IMG submission 184044) | Marine viral communities from the Pacific Ocean - LP-53 (SPAdes) (version 2) | ecosystem: Environmental > Aquatic > Marine > Oceanic | place: Pacific Ocean | collected 2010-02-08
GTGCTAGTCAAACAGGCACTATAACAAACAACACAAAATATGTTTTAAACTTCGGACAGGCAGGTCAAGTAGGGATTACAGGTTCACAAGGACCTACGGGTTCACAAGGACCGACAGGTGGAACAGGACCTACAGGGCCACAAGGTCCAATAGGAAATACCGGACCTACAGGTGGAACAGGTCCAACAGGACCTACTGGTGCTAATTCTACGGTTGCAGGTCCGACAGGACCAACTGGCCCTACAGGACCACAAGGCTCTACCGGACCCGATGGGCCGCAAGGTCCACAAGGCACAACAGGTAATACTGGACCGCAAGGTCCTACGGGAACGCAAGGTCCGACAGGTCCTCAAGGTAATACTGGTTCTACAGGGTCTACAGGTCCAACAGGACCGGATGGTAATTTTGGTGGTGCTTCATTTAAGTATGATTTTGATACTGCTAATGGTATAGCAGACCCCGGCGCAGGTAAACTAAGATTAAATAACGGGACACAAAATGCCGCTACACATATTGTTATTGACGATACTGATTTAGACGGTAGCGATATTCAATCTTTTATGCGAACCATAGATGATTCTACTTCTACAATAAAAGGTCATGTAAAAATAAGTAATTTACTAGACGCTTCACAATTTATAATATTTACTATTTCTTCATTAAGTGAACAAACAGGTTTCTTTGATATAACAGTAAGTGGTATAGACTCTTCTGCTACATCCCCTTTTAGTGCGGGCGAAGATATTTTAGTTACTTTCGCAAGAACAGGAGACAAAGGAGATACAGGTCCGTCAGGGCCGACAGGTCCTACAGGACCACAGGGACCAACGGGCAGTCAAGGACCTATTGGGAATACAGGGCCAACAGGACCGGATGGGCCGGATGGACCTACAGGACCTCAAGGTGGGACAGGTTCACAAGGACCTACAGGTTCTACAGGTAGCACAGGCGCGGCAGGTCCACCCGGACCAAATGGCCCTACAGGTTCTCAAGGAGGCACAGGACCTACCGGACCTCAAGGAACACAAGGTAATACCGGACCTACAGGAACAGCAGCCGGGTTTGGAACGCCAACAGTTAGCACAGGAAACGCAGGTAGTAATGCTTCTATTTCTTCAAGCGGCCCCAATACATCAAAGGTATTCGCATTTACAATACCTAGAGGAAATACAGGTGCTACAGGACCACCCGGTCCTTCTGTTACAGGACCTACAGGCGCAAGTGGTCCTACAGGCCCGACTGGGCCAACCGGACCCGATGGAACAGCATCAGGTGTAGGAACTCCTACAGTATCTACTGGTCCTCTAGCAGTAACAGCAAGCGGCCCTGATACAGCAAAAGTTTTCGCATTTACAATTCCTAGTGGTGCTATAGGCCCTACTGGACCTCAAGGGTCCACAGGCCCGACTGGACCGACAGGCCCTAATGGTCCAACTGGTCCACCCGGACCTACTGGTAATGCGGGTCCAACTGGAAGTCAAGGTCCTACTGGACCTACTGGCGCAGACGGTAACTTTGGCGGTGCAACTTTTAAATATGATTTTTCTACAAACACAGCAGATAGCGACCCCGGTGCAGGTAAGATAAAACTAAACAACGCTACTCAATCATCTGCTACTAGAATCTATATAGATGACAGCGATTTAGACGGAACAGATATTCAATCATTCCTTCGGACAATAGATGATTCTACCTCTACTATAAAAGGACACGTTAAAATTAGTAACTTATTAGATTCAAGTCAATTTACTTTACACACTATTTCATCTTTATCAGAAGATTCAGGTTATTTTGATATAACAGTAACTACAATTGACTCTTCTGCTTCTGCACCGTTTACAAATGGTGAAGATGTAATGGTAACTTTTGCTAGAACAGGCGATAAAGGAGATACAGGTAACACAGGACCTACAGGACCGACAGGTTCTCAAGGACCTATTGGTAATACGGGACCGACAGGTCCTACTGGACCTACTGGTGGTAATGGACCCATTGGACCGGACGGACCTACTGGACCTTCCGGTAGCACAGGAAATACTGGACCTACGGGTAACACAGGTGGTTCAGGAACAGCAGCCGGATTCGGAACACCTACTATGGTTGCCGGACCTCTAGGCATTTCCTCTAGTGGGCCGGACACGGCTAAAATATTCGCATTTACGATTCCACCCGGAGGCACAGGGCCTACTGGCCCACCCGGTCCTAACGGGCCACCCGGACCTCAAGGAAATACAGGTAACACAGGGTCTACTGGACCTGCGGGAACAGCCGCCGGTTTTGGAACACCAACTGTTTCTGCCGGCCCACTTGCTATAAGTAGTAGCGGTCCTAATGCTACCAAAGTTTTCGCTTTTACTATCCCTGCCGGACCTACAGGTCCAGTTGGGCCAACCGGACCTACAGGGCCAACCGGACCAACCGGGCCAACAGGTAATACAGGTAATACAGGACCTACCGGAACTGCTGCCGGTTTCGGAACACCTACAGTATCTACTGGACCATTATCAATATCAAGTTCAGGTTCAGCAACCGCTAAGGTATTTGCCTTTACTATTCCTAGCGGCCCAACTGGTGCTGCCGGTCCTCCCGGCCCTACAGGGCCAACAGGTCCTACTGGGCCTACCGGAACAGCAGCAGGGTTCGGAACACCTACTGCTTCAACCGGACCTATCGCTGTTTCCTCTAGTGGTCCAAATACTGCTAAGGTATTTGCATTCACAATCCCGCAAGGTGCTACTGGACCAAGCGGGCCTCCGGGTCCTACTGGTCCGGCAGGGCCTCCGGGTTCTACAGGTCCTCAAGGCGCAGTTGGTCCGGGTGCAGGGTTTGGAACACCGACAGCATCAACAGGACCTATAGGAGTTTCTTCTAGTGGACCTAATACAGCAAAAATCTTTGCATTCACAATACCTGCGGGCGCAGTCGGACCTACAGGACCTCCCGGCCCTACGGGTCCAAATGGACCTGCCGGACCTCCGGGTTCAACGGGACCGACGGGACCAACGGGACCTACTGGCCCAACCGGACCTGATGGAGATGACGGACCTACTGGTCCTCCGGGTTCAACAGGTATCGCGGGACCTCCGGGTTCAACCGGACCTGCCGGTGCTGCGGCAGGGTTTGGAACACCTACGGCAAGCACAGGACCTATTGGTATAAGTGCAAGCGGTCCTTCTACGGCTAAAGTATTTGCCTTTACTATACCTGCGGGTGCTACTGGTCCGACAGGACCAACGGGTCCAACTGGGCCAACAGGACCACCGGGTTCTACTGGCACAACGGGTCCTACAGGTGCTACCGGACCGGGCGCAGGGTTTGGGACACCTAGTGTTTCATCAGGACCTCTTGCTATATCTTCATCAGGTCCTAACACAGCAAAAATATTTGCTTTTACTATACCTCCCGGCTCAACAGGTCCTACGGGTCCAACTGGTCCTCCGGGTACAGCAGCCGGATTTGGTACACCTACAGTTTCAACTGGAAGTGCGGGTTCTAACGCAAGCATTTCATCAAGCGGTCCAAATACAGCAAAAGTATTTGCCTTTACAATACCAAAAGGTGATACCGGAGATTCAGGACCTCCGGGTTCTAATGGGTCAGCCGGAGCAGCCGGAGGATTTGGAACACCAACTGTTGCATCAGGACCATTAGCAATTGCTAGTAGTGGACCTAATACAGCGAAAATATTTGCTTTTACTATACCGCCCGGAGCGACAGGTCCAACTGGACCTACAGGTCCTACCGGCCCTATTGGTCCGACAGGTCCACAAGGAACGGCAGCAGGGTTTGGAACACCAACGGTCGCTTCCGGTCCTTTAGCAATTGCTTCAAGCGGTCCGGCAACTGCGAAAGTGTTTGCCTTTACAATACCACCCGGCCCTTCAGGACCACCGGGTTCTAACGGTGCGGCAGGTGGATTCGGAACACCAACAATAGCAACAGGACCGGCAGGTTCTTCTGCATCTATATCATCAAGTGGACCTAACACAGCAAAGGTCTTTGCTTTTACTGTCCCGAAAGGTGATACAGGGTCTACAGGTCCTACCGGACCAACAGGTCCTACAGGTCCGGCGGGTCCACCCGGTCCTACGGGTCCAATAGGGCCGACAGGAAATGCCGGCGCAGCAGCAGGGTTTGGCACACCAACAGTAGGCTCAGGTCCTTTGGCTATTGCTTCAAGCGGCCCTAACGCAGCAAAGGTCTTTGCGTTTACTATACCACCCGGTTCAACTGGACCTACGGGTCCGCCCGGTTCAACAGGGCCACCCGGCTCTACAGGTGGCGCAGGTCCACCGGGACCTACGGGGCCTACGGGGCCTACAGGCGGTAGTGATGAACAAGTATTATTCAATGATAGTGGTTCATCAAGTGGTTCTGATAGATTAAAGTTTGACGGCCAAAGTTTGTATATAGGAACAGGGGTAAATTACCCTCGTTTAACAATAGCAGGTAATAATGGATTTATTTACTTTAAAGATAACTCTACTTCAAATCCGGCTTATCAAGCAACAGTCGGAGTTAATGGCGGCCAATTCCAAATAGGAGTAGGTTCAGGAAATAATCTTGCGTTAGGTATTCATCCTTCGGGTGGGTTTGCTTTAGGAACAGGAAATTACGGAACTGCCGGTCAAGTTCTTACTACACAAGGACAGAACACACTTCCAACTTGGACTACTATTAGTGGTGGTGCTACTTCTATTGGTGGTTTATCAGATGCAATTACTACTGCTACTTCTAACATAGGATTAGGTAGTGGTGCTTTAGATTCGCTAACAGCATCAAGCGGTAATTACAATGTCGCTTTAGGAATCAATGCAGGAACAACAGTTAGTACAGGAGATAGAAATATTTTAATTGGGTTTGAGGCAGGTAAGTTAATAAATACGGGTGGGGACCACGTTATGATAGGGCATACTGCGGGTGCGGCAATTACCAATCAAAACACAGGAGTCTTTGTTGGTTATCGGGCAGGTGTTAGTAGCACAGGTTATTCCGAGACAGTTGTAGGAAGCCAAGCCGGGACTAATGGAACAGGTTACAATACGGTTGTAGGTCATAATGCTATGACATCGGGAACAGGTTCAGCAAACACTTTCATCGGTTGGAATGCAGGTCAAGGGGTTGCTAGTAATGCGGCAAATCAAAACGTAGGAGTCGGTGCAGACAGTCTTAAAGATTTGACTACAGGAAGTTACAATCTTGCGGTCGGAAGAAAAGCAGGTCAAAACATTACTTCGGGTCAGAAAAATATTATACTTACTTCCAACGATGGTGCAAGTAGTTTGACAACAGGAAGTTACAATGTTCTCATAGGGGGTGCAGATGTTAGTAGTGCAACTGTCGGTCAATCATTAACCATATCAGATGGTTCGGGAACACTAAAATGGATTACAGCAGACAATGCCGGAGATGTAACTATACCTAGCGGTGGTCTAACAGTAGAACAAGAGTTTACTGCTAAAAGAGGTAGGATTTCTTCATTAGGAAGTAGTATTACATTAACAGATACTTATGCAGGTAGATATATTATAGTTAGTGGTACAGCAACATTAACATTACCTGCTAGTCCGGCTATAGGGGAACAATATATTATTATTAGCGACCATGCAGGTACTACTACAATAAGTGCTAATGGTTCAGATACAATGAACGGTTCTACTACTAACCAAACAATTACAACAAGGTATGAAGCAAAAACATTTATTGCTACATCTGCGTCAGCATGGATAGTGGTAGGGTGATATTATTTATCCAACAATAATAGGTATTTGTTCTCAAATAGGAAGTGGCTCTCTTTTAAGTATAGCAACATCTTCTAGTGGTAATTTTGATAATGCTTGTACGGCAACTAATTCCTTAAGCACGGCAGGTATAGCGGGCGCACTTAATGGTTCTGAGTTTTCTGTTAATTCTCAAGGATTTTTTACTGCTACTCTTGACATAGATGCAAATGCACTTCAACAAGTGGCTAGTAATTATGGGATTGAGCGAATAGATATTTTACCCGCAGGGTATCTAAGATGGCTAGGTAGTGGCTCTCCTACGTTTGTGTGGTCTATGCAAATTGGGACTACAAGTTTGAGTAATAGTAATACTGCAAGTCTTGTAGGCACAGCGTCTACATCTCAAGATGCTACAAGTGGTCTAGGACAGGTTCTTCGTATTTCTTTTCAAGTAGCGGGAAGAAGCATTAACTCTCCTGCTAGTGGTGATTCAGTATTGTTTGCGGTAAGGGGCCTTAGCACGGTTGGCGGTGTAACAACTTTTGCCCCGAAATGTGAAATAACACTAAACTTTGTATAGAGAATGTTTTATAAAACAAATGATGTGTGGTAATGTTATGGGCTTAAGAATAGACTATGAAACTGATTACGGTATAACTTGTAATGATGCAATATGTGTTATGGCAAATACTATGACTTCAAAAGAAACGATAATAAATGCTGATGGTAGTTTAACTAAAGGTTTTAAAATAAATTATGACGGTAAAATATATGCTTCACAGACTGCTTACGATGAAAATGCAGTTCCTATTGGTGGTTTTGGTAATGAGTTTGATTTAGATGCTAGTGCAGGAAAAACTCAATACAATATAATTAAACAATGTTATTTAAATCTAAAAACTATGACCGGATTTACTGATGGTGTTGATTGTTAGTATAATACCCCTTATATACAATATCTAATAATCCAATGTTATGTCAGAAATGATGGAACACCCTGCATGGATAATGTGGGAAGAAGCGTTGAGTGAAGAAATAGTGAATGAAATAATTGAGGCGGCAAAGGAAGCCGAGCCTCAAGCAGCATCTACCTTTAGAACAGGTGAAGGCGAAGAAGATAGCCATAGGAAAACACAAATCAGATGGCTGTCTGATGAAAAATATAAACCCCTTACAGAACAGATGATGTGGTATATAGAAAAAGCAAACGAACATTTTGATATAGATGTTAGTTATTTACCACCTTTACAATTTACAGAATATATGGATATAGGCTACCACTATGGTATGCACCACGATATTGATTGGAACAGACAAGATGGTATGCACAGAAAAATAAGTATAGTAGTTCAACTTTCAGACCCCGAAGATTACGAAGGAGGTCAATTAGTTTTTAGTCATACGCAGAATCCCGACCCTATAGCACTTGCTAAAAAAGGCACTGTTATATGTTTTTGTTCTTACTATGAACATGGAGTAACACCAATTACTAAAGGTAACAGAACAAGTTTAGTTGGTTGGGCCGAAGGTCCTCGGTGGAAGTGATTTTCCATGAGTAAACGATTAGGTAAGATAGTCTATATTGCGCCTGAAAAGTCATATACCAATGTAAACATTGAAGAGACACTTCATGGGTTCAAGATTTATAGGAAGGGTAGTGAAAGGGCATTTACTGTTATACCACACTCAGCCGTGAAACAAGTAATATACGAGCGTGAATAAAATGACTGAAAATAATACAACGATAGAAGAATGTATAATAGACTGTATGGAGGCTGCTTCGTCATCAATTTTTGATGATATAGAAGTTGTCCTATTAGCGGTTGTTGCCTTACTAGGTATAGCGACATGGGCTTATAAAAAATATAAAGTCCTAAATGCTGATGGTAAGATAACTCTTGATGAAATTATAGATTCAATAGATGACGTAAAAGAAAAAGCAGAAGAGGCGAAAGAAGAAATCAAAAAGATTGAAGATACTCTTGAATCTCACAATGTTGCTGAACTAAAAGAAATGCTGAAAGAAGCAGGTCTTTCTGTAAAGGGCAAAAAAGCAGACCTTGTGGCTCGATTAGAAGCACACATGGGTGAGGCTTAGTGTCTACAAATGACCTTATCTCTCTTAGAATAGACAACTTAGAATCTGTTACTGATAGACACGAAAAAACTATTGAACAATTAGTTCAATCACAGATTGAATCTAAGACCGGACTTATTAAAGTTGCTACTGAGTTAGAAATAACTAATGGACTTATAGCATCTTATATGGCTAATATGCAAAAAGTAATTCTTGCATTAATAGCAATAGTTGCGGGGGCTATGGGTATCACACAGATGTGAGTTTATGGCAAGTGATATAGAAAAATGGAATACATGGATAAATCACTTAGGTTCTACTACCGCTAATACTTCTGTAACAGTTAGCAATATTGAAAAGACACTTAAAGAATATAGGACTGTAAGTAAGCGTATGCTTTGGTTTAATACGATATTAATGTTAGGAGTGATTGGTTTAAATGGTATATTATTGTTCTACAAGTGATGTTGGCGGAAGGTTAGGATTAAACAGCGCACAAAGACAACAAGCGGGTAGTTTGTTAATATCTGCTATACGCAGGGCATCTATAGAAATTGAACAAGTTTACAATGATTATGGTAGAGCAAATCCTATTGTAATACAAACTACTTCTAACGGCGCAGTAGCCATAGGTGCTACTTCTATAACTCTTGTAAGTGCTACAGGCTTTACTAATACTGGAAGCGGTAATATAGATGGTGATACTTTTTCTTGGACCGGAAAAACGGGACTGCAATTGACCGGCGTAACCGGAACTTCTGTTGCTCATGCAACGGGTGTTATAGTTCAATCAGGAGAGTTCGGTCATGTGCTTAGAGAAGTATGTGCAGACCTAGCAGCATCTTATTATATGGAAGATGAAGCGACATTTCAAACAGGCGGGCCGGATGGGTCTTTGAGAGGAACAATGCTTAGAGAAAGAGGTAGTGAAAACCTCAAGAGGGTTGCTCATCTTGGTAGTTTTTCTTGAGGTGATGTAATAGTGGATTTTAAAACAAGTAACCTAACCATAGATGTTAGAAACTATATGGAAAGATTTGGTGAAGATGCAGAACGAGAGTTATTTAAGCAACTTAAAAAAATAGGTGAAGGGGAAGTAAGGAATACTAAGGCTAGATTAACTAGAAGTATTACAGACCAAAAAAGTATGGCCGGTAGGGTAGCAGAAACAATAGATGTTGATATAAATATAGGCGATAAAGGCGGTCAATTAAGATTTGGTTCACGAAACGAAAGCGGCTCAAACTTTGGTGGTATTAGAGGTAAAAGTAGAGGCGACAAAGCAGCAAACATTTCAGCGTTGGCTGCATACGGTAAAGATAGAGCAAAACCTTTGACTAAATTAACTAGAGTAAAACAAAGTCAAAAAATAGAATCCAGTAGAAAGGGTGTAGGTAGTAGCACAGGTAGATTAATTGCTTTACCAAAAGGCTATATAAGTAGAGAATGGAATGCTATAGGCGGTAAAGGAGGTGCAGGTTGGATGCAAACAGCAGAAACTAATATCTTAACTAAGATGGAAAAAATACCTGAAATACTAAAGCAAGTTTTTGATGAGGTGGGCGAATGAGCATAGCAACAACTACACAATACTGGTCCTCAAGATTAACAGGTAATGACCCTACAGAGCCAATAGGTAATTTCAACGAAGCATGGACTGGTAGTGCAGGTTCAGAAGTAAATAATTATTGGGTTATTCCTTCTAGTGGAGGGTATTATGATATTACTCCTACAACAACAAGTTACACAATACTTTCATCTTTAATCTATACTACTACACCTAGCGATAATGCAATACTATTAGAACTAGACAACGGAACAAAAAAAATACAAGTTAAAGCAACTGGTAATTCTACATCTCTAAAATTAGTGGGTGCTACTACAACTACAATTAGTGATTTAGATTTAACAGCAACAGAAATAAACGCAGTTCCTACAATACTTAGACTTACTTTAGACGCTAATGGAAATGCTAATCTATACATTAACGAACACATACAAGATGATAATGCACAAGATATTTACTATAGTGTAACTGGTGCTACAGGCTCTAGTGCTATTGTAAAATGGGGCAATAGTAGTGGGGAAGTAAAATGGGGTTCTGTTTATTATTCTAAGTTTGGTGCATTTAATCCCGAAGAGTTAATGTCAAGTGACTTTGCTCAAGATGCCTTAAGTCGCATGGGTCTATCAATAGTGCAGGTCTTAAGAGATAGCGACAAAATGTATCTCAAAACTCAAGTTCCTGATTCATCTATACTTTATGGTTATGATATATCTTCTAATATGCTTAGTAGATTAAGACCTCCTATAATTAATGTTATGATAGAAAGACTAAACTCACCGGAGTTCGACGCACTAGGTGGTTCTAGGGTTACACAAATCTATGAGGTATTAATTTTTATAACAACAAAAGGAACAAATTATGAAAATGCTTATCGCTCTTGTTTGAATATAACAGGTGAGGTATTCGATGAACTATATACAAAAACTGGTTTGCTCGGAAGCACTGATAGTATTACTAATTACACTTGTTTGCTAGACACTAAAGTAGACCCCGACGAAACTGTATGCACTCATAGACTAGGACTAACATATATGCGTAAAATAGATATGCGTCATAGGTAACTACATTATATTTAAGTGACACTCTTCCCGTATCTACTTCTACATAGAGGGTATAATATGGTTGAGTTTTTGAATAGATACATGGGTCTTAGTATAGAAAATGGTTACGGCACAGCAGGTAGCACAGTAACATACGGAGAAGTAGATAGTGAGTCGCTTCAACACAAGTTCGAGTTGCTTACAAGAAGCGATATGTCACATCACATGGCTACAAAGTCAGTTGTAGGAACATCGTATTCAGAAGGCGGATTTGATTTAGCCATTCAGTGTGATGATTTCATGGGTAAATTACTATACGGATGTTGGCCTCATCAACTTACGCCAGTCGGCTCGTCAGGCAATCCTTACTTACACACTATGTTAGAACCTACACTTGTAGGACACACATACCCTTCCTTTACTATTACAGTAGGAAGAGAAGAAAAAGAACATAAATACACAGGTATGGCACTTGACACTCTATCACTTTCTGCTAATGTAGGAGAATACACAATGGCAAGCGCGAGTTTTGTCGGTAAGGCTGAATCCGGCACCGGCTCATTAATCGCTACTGATGCTATGTTCTTTTCCGGTGATGCTTTAGACGCACTACACTTTGCAGATGGAGAAGTTACATTCCACGATGGCGCAGGAACAATAGTGGCTAGTGCTAAGGTTAAATCATTTTCAGTAGACATATCTATGAATAGAGATACAGACAATGCTTACGCTATTGGTAACTCTACATACACTACAATACCGGCAGCACAAAGAAGAGAAATCACAGGTAGCCTAGAGTTTAACGAAGTTGTCTATGCAAGTGCTACTAATGCTGATGAGCCTACATACGACGGCCTAATCGGGGCCGAGGGTCTTGCTTACAGTTCTACAGTCGCACAACCGGCATTAAAACTAAAGTTTACAGATACAGCAGGGACAGAATACTTTGAACTTGATTTATACCATCTTAGATTTGAAGCACCGGAGGCAAATGTTAGCGGTAGAGATACTAATACTATGTCAGTTAATTTCCTTGCTTTGGGACAACAAGGAAGCACAAGACAGTTTACTGGCACTACAGCAACTAGTGCTACCGTTACTGTAGACGCTGCTAATGCAGCAAAAGTAAAAGTTGGCGATATGGTAAACTCAACAGGTATTCCTAGCGGAACATATATTATAGCAAAGCCTAGTGCAACGACACTTACTTTAAGTGCTAATGCAACTACTAGTGCATCAGAAACAATAACTATACTACCTAACTATACTTCTTCGTCGGTTACACTTAACGGCGCAAATCTAAAAACTGGTATTTATGCTCAGGATAACTGATAGGTGAATAAAATGGAAACATACGAAAACGATTTAGGAACATGGTCTAAAGAAATGAAGAATGGTAGATTAGTTGAAAAACTTATCAAACCAAAGAAAGCAGCATCTAAGAAAAAGTCTGCTAAGAAAACTTCTAAAAAAGAATAAGCCTTAAATAACTAATACTTTTTAGTATTAAATAGCGAAGTGAGTGGTAACTATGCCGGTAATGAAAAAAGAGATAGAGTTAGAAGATGGAACGAAGATATGGGTAAAGCAAGCCTCCGGCACTAAAAAACTGAAAATACAGGCTATACAGTCAAGAGTATTTAGAAAGTTCTCACACTTCGGCGACCCTAGTGATTGGACTTTAGAACAGAATGAAGAGTTTGCAGAATCACTAGATAGTGCGGGCGCGGGTTTTGAAGCGCAAGTAGATACATGGTTAGGAGATTGTATTATAGACAGTCAATTAAGTATTGATGATTTAACTACAGAAGAACTTATGTTAGTTCTTAACTTTGTAAGAGGGGATGACCCCGATGGTGCAGTCCCTTTATTGAGTTCCTAAGAGTTGCCCCGACTCTTTGTATGGCATACAAGGGATTACTACCTTCCGATTTATGGGGAAAATATGACTGTGAAGGCGGTATGCACAAACTAATCTTAGATTTAAATATTGCTAGTTCTATGAATGAAATGATTAGTAAAGCAAGCAGTGGGACTAAGAGTGGTAAAGATATAGTGGCCCGTAGAAATCAAAAAAGAAAGAAAAGGCAATTGTTAAAGGACAGTAATGATGTCCTCAATATGTTGAGAGAAAGCGGAGTTCCTACGAGAACCAATAGTGGAGATAAGGTAAATGATTGAATCGTATGCTTTAACTACTTTCACCCCTATGGTATTTATTGTTGCTGCCATAACTATGATAGTCCTCAGAACTGGGGCTTCGATGGTTTTCTTCGACATAGTAGGAACATTTCAGTCTCAAAGATTAATCAAAGATGCGGGCGCAGCAAGCGTAGCATTAGAAGGTCTAATGGTAGACGGTTTCGCTAATATAGGTGAAGCGGCAGGTGAACTTAATGAGATATTTGAGGAAATGCACTTAGCCTTCGTGCCTCTTGCAGAAGATGTAGAACGGGCTAGAATTGAGTTTGAAAAGTTTATTGACAATAAAGAAGCAGTTGATAGTCTTGCTAGAGCAGTAACTAACATAGGTGCTGAGTATGGTTATGTGGGCGCAGAAGCGTTGAAAGCAGGTGCTAGGACAGCACAATTGACAACTATATTAGGAGAGGCTGCCGTTCCCGCCGCTACTGAAATGGGTATAGCATTTGGTATGATTGGTGAGATGGATGCGGAAACCGCTATGACAACGCTAATCAATCTGATGCAACAAACTGAGTTCGTATTTGATGGCACTACTAAAGCAGCATATGCACAAATGACAGGTCTTGAGAGAGCAGAACAAGTCACAAAAACTTTTGCTAATACTCTAAATACACTTAACAGTATTGAGGATAACTCCGCAAGTAACATGATACAACTAACTGAAACTTTAGAGAAGTTCGCTGCACAAGGACACCTTACTGGTGAAAGTATTTCATTCATGGCCGCTATGTCTGCCGTTCTTATTGAAGCCGGTGAAGATGCAGGGAAAGCCGGAACCGCCATGAAAATGATTTATGCTAGGTTAGGCGGAGATGTCGGCGGGGCTGCCACTGCACTACAGGAAATGGGTATAGCAACACATAGAACAGATGGCTCGCTACGTTCTTTGTCTGAGATACTAACAGACTTGCACGAAGATGGATTTAAAAATATGTCTGCTGCAAGAAAGCAAGATATAGCATTACAGGTAGCCGGTAATAGACACTACGTTAGGTTCCTCAAGTTAGCAGAAAACTTTGACAGGGCTATTCTTTTGAACAACGAAGGTCTTAGTCAAAGTGCTGCCGTATTTACTGAGAGTGGTGACGCTCAAGGTTATTTATCAGATAGATTACAAGAAAATGTTCATTTACTAGACGTTCAAAGAGCAAAGTTAGCAAACGTAGAAGCGGAGTTAGGTAAGAAACTTATACCTACTGAGATAGCAGCAATACAAACTAATATAGCCCTTAAAGAAAGTTACATAGACATAATGGAAGCACTAGATAATACTATCCCCGGATTAGGAAAAACTGCACAATTTCTATCAGGTTCAAGAAAAATTATAACTGATTCTTTTGCACCTTTCTTTAATACATACATTGGAATACGTTCTTCTAATCTAGCCCTGATGACTCAAATACAAATTATGAGAGCAGTTAGCGGCCAAAGAATCGCAGGGTTCGATAATGAAATGAAGTTTTCTGCCGGTAGACGCGAAATGATAAAACAAGAAAATGATATGCAAGTTTATTCCATGCGGATTCAGATGATTAAAAACGGTATGACAGCAGAGCAAGCCAAAAATCAAATTATTGTTTTAGATAGATTGAGGATGGAAACTGAGGCTAAACTTTTCAACTCAAGATTAGATTTACAAAAAAGAAGAATGCAAATAGATGGTTTAAAAGACCAAGTAAAGAGTATTCAGTTAGAGGGACTAAAACTCATAGACGCAAAAAAACTACTTATAGAAGATTTAAGGATTAAACAAAATAAAAAGGAAATTAAAATACTGGAACACCAAACTATAATAAAAAAGAAGAAGCATACAGCAGACCAAATAAGATTAAATACAGACCTTTCTAGGATTGAACAAAACGAGGCCATTAAAAAATTAAATATTGCTAGCGACCAAACTAAATTAATTAATGCTACTAATGCTATGAAAAGCGCGGGATTAAAAATATCAACTGCTGAACTTGAAATAGATGGTCTAAGAAGTTATCGCTTACAAGATATAGAAAGAATACAATCAAGAATATCCCAAATTAAAAATACTGATAAATCCACAGAAAGAGAACTCTTTTTATTAAATCAACAAATACAAGCATTACAGACTATAGAGAGTGTTGAAGAGATGGATAGACTTAGTGACAGTCTAGGTATGTTAGACACAAGCGCGAGAGATGCAAGGTTGGGTATGGGCGGTCTTAGTATGGATATGAACTTCGCTATGATTGGTATGATGTTGGCTACTTCTGCTAGTATGGTTTTAGGAGGTAGTATGAAAGACGGGACTCAGAAAATGAGAATGCAAAGAACTGCTGCAATTGCTATGGGTATATCTACAATTATGATGACGGTTCAAATGGCGGCAGCACAATTTCAAATGGTTAGATTATCCGGTGCTATGATAAACGGTGGTTTGGCTGCCGATAAAGCAGCAGCGTCTAATTACAACCTCGCTGCTTCTAATGTTGCTGTAGCAAAATCAGCCGGTGCTGCGTCTATGGGCATGAGAGGATTGTTAGTAGCGAGTGGTGTAGGAGTTATTGTATTAGGTCTTTCTTATGGTATTGCTAGATTTGCTGAATATATGGGTGTGTTTGACGTAGCAGTAGATGATACAGTAGAAGGGTTAGACGAGTTATTATCCGTCGGGCAAGACAGTTACGATTGGATAGATGAGTTCACTGGTTCTTTAGAAGATGGCGAAGAGGCTATGGCTAAGTTTAACGATAATCGAGAAGAAATGTTCTACGGTTTCAAAGCAGGTAATGCTGTAGGGGCTTTAGTAAAACAAGTAAAACAACAAGGAGTGGAAAACTTCGTAGCAAATACAGAAGTAATTATGACTAACAACTTTAATGGTATGACTACAAGGCAAGTCGCAAATGAAATTATAGAATTGATACAAGAGGAAGCAGGTATTAGCAATATCAATACGAGTATGGCAAGTCTAGGGTGATATTTTGGTTAGGTCTGTTAATGGTAAATATAATCTTTGGATAGCGGGTTACTACGATGACTTCGGAGGGGCTAGGGCCATAGCAGAAGATAATAATAGTCCTAGTGCTACAGGGTCATACGACCATACCAAAACTCATTATGGAAATCCTATGAACGGAGAGGCTACTTTAAATCCCAAATATCGTTGGTCTATAATAGAGAGGTCATTGGTTACTAACTATGACTCAACTCTTGTAGGAACAAATAACACTACTAGATACTTACAGAACAATGGTTCCTTTGAGTATATAGGACAAGATGTTATTAGAAATAAATCAGACAAATGGGAAGGTAAAGCACAGTTACAATATCCTGATGGGAATGTAGGTAACAAATATAGATATGGTGGTAGTGGTAGTGACGCATATCAATTGTTTACAAACGGTTATGATACACTAGGTAAATATATAATACCTTTAGGTGCTAGTGATTCTACGTTTGGTAGAACAAACTCAATAGGTTATGGAGACGGTAACTTTACTTCTAAGAATGCCGGATATGTAGATGCTACTTACACAGTTGCTTTCACGCAAAAAGCAAATCTAATAGGCACATGGATGGGAGAAACAATGAGATTCGATAACGCTTCACACATTTGCCCTGAAAATGTATTCTTCCCTGTTACTTCACCGGCAAGCAAACCTTTTTTAGCCATTCAATCTTACTACCAAACTGCACCTAATAGTGGAGTAGTTCCTTCAACAGCATCTATAATATACGACGGTTCATTAAATAGTAGAGCAGACGGTGACATATTCCATCTTAGAGTAGCAGTAAGGTCTTTTAACGGTAGCACAACATCAGAAGGTAACGCGGGGGCTAATGTTAATGTCATGTTGGGATTTACTAGCAGGGTTGGCGATACATACGAAGATGGTTTTACTCATAGTAGTAACACCCCTGCAATCAGTTTCAACCTATCTCTCAACAACTATGATTCCTACGGTGCTTTATACAACGGTAACGCTACTAAGACAACTTACACCAATGATACCGCTTGGATTGACGTTGATGTTACTTTAGATTATACTAATGGTGCTTACGTTGTATATCAAGATGGGGCGCAAGTAAGTTCCGGTTCTTTTACTGGAACTGCTGCTAATATGTATGGTTATCAAATCACAGCATATCCTGATGACAACAAAGACAATTCTGTAATAACTTTAATGTTAGATAGGGTTGCTCTATACAGACCATTAACAAATCATCCATCGGGTATACAATTAGCCCCAGTAAACGATTTAAAAATAACCTCCGTAGTCAATGGTATATCTTCTTGTAAACTAAGTATAAGTGATGATGCAGACAACGATGATGGGGATATAGGATTCTCAGCAAATGATTATGATTATACTTTAACCCCTATTTTTGATAGTTCGATAACTAGCGATTGGTATTTGTTAGTGTTTGGTGCAAGTGGTTATGACTGGGATGTTTCTTCAAGAATAGATAGACCGCTTTGGAGAGGCATAATAGAAAAGATGAGAATTAAACAACAGGGTAGAGATAGGATTGTAGAACTACAGGCTAGGGATAATCTATCTCTACTAGATAGACAAGTTCCTCTTTGGGAAGTAGGTCAAGACGGACTCAATGATGACGAATCACAGAATCCTTTTTGGTTGTATGACTCTCAAGGGTTTAGTAACACTATGAACTTTGGAGTTAAGCCTCTTAAGTTACTAAGTAAAGAATTAGGTTTTGATTCTGATGATGCATTCTTGGAAAGAACAGACCAACGTATGCAATTAGGTTCAGGACACCCTATACAGATGTATGTCAATGAAGATGCAGACGGTCCTAACGACGTAGAAGATGATTACGCAGGGGTAGGAATAAATAGTGTAGGTAAAAATGGTAATAAAACTATTATATTCCTCAGTGGTAATGCCTCTTACACTACTAGTAGTTCTATAACTATAAGAGGTGGGGCGAAAAATGGTATGAATATAACAGCACAGACTCCATCTGCTGTAGGCACTCATATTGACCGTGACGGACAGACTCAACAAACTCTTTCATTTACACAAACTCAATTGCCATATCAAGGTTCTTCAATAGTGGGAGGTAATGCTAAAGGTAATATTGTATATGCAGGTAAGTTTGACTGGTCCGATGAAACCGATTATGATTATTGGTATAATAAAATAACATATAACGGTCAATTTATAATTCGTAGTCCTAACACCTTTCCTACTTTCCCCGATGAAATGAATCAAAGTGATAGGATTGCGGGTTACTCCGCAGTAAATCTAGCACTAGCGGAATTAGACCAATATATTATTGTAAATGCTTTCCACCCTTCATCCGAACAATACTCGTTTTGTTTTGATGAGGACCCTAATCTTAAACCTTATGATTTCTTTAGAGTGCCTGTCAATTCAAATCCTAATGGAACTGTTAATAATGTTTTATCTGACAAAGTTCATTATGTTATGTCTATAAGAAAAGTAATGAATCAGCACGTTTTGAATAATAACGATATTCATACTGAACTACAAACAGGTAGTAGACAAAGATGGATTGTCACTACTAACACAAGTTACTTTCAAAGTGGTTCAGGAACAGGGGTAGAGTTTGGTAATTTTACGACTTACGACGGTTTGCTCTCAGGTGACGATAGATTATTTTATGAAAGTTCTGTTAGTATTGGAACGCCAATATCAACCTCATTACCTACAAACCAACCTGATTTAACTTCTAAAGTATCTCAGGCAGTATGGATGAGAGACTTACCTAAATCTTTGTGGTTCCAATATCACTTTGGTGATATAACTACTAACACACATATAGCAGACACTACTACAGCAGCCATAGTTTCTTCAAATGCTACTACAGTGCAGATTTCTTCTACTACTAAAACTGCATTAGATAATGCTAATGTATCTAGTGGTGTGGCAGAATTAAACGGTAGTGATTTATTTATTTTCAAGGGTGTTGTAACTGTAGGTAGTAATCATTATTTAGTAGGCTGTCAATTCATTAGTAGAACTCATAGTAATGGTGTAGCACTAAAGTTCCCACAAATAAGAAATGATTACAAACACCTTTGGTTACTTTGGTCCGACATGAGAAATAACGGTAGAGCGAGTGCTGATAGCGGGACTAGAAAACGAAACTTTGGTTTACAAAGCCCCTCGTCTAGTAATTATGAAATAAATATATTTTTCAAAGACCAAGTAAATAATCAAAACCAAAAAGATTTGTTTACAACATTAAAGACAGGAGAAGATGTAGATATATGGAGTGTTGATTCTACGCTAGACCCTACAACTGGTTCGGCCTTCTCAAGACCTATTGACTATAGTAATCCTATACCTGTTAATACTATAACAGCAGTTACAGGTAATGCTAACGCTTCTTTAAACGGTAAAACACTTGTAACATATCCTTCCGCACATAATTTAACTGCGACTACTTATCATGTAGCATTATACAATACTAATTCACATGACGGCGCGTATGAAATACTTAACGTCCCTAGCACTACGACATTGATATTAGACAAAGTGTTTGGTAGTGCCGACTCCGGTAAAACAGGGGGTATTCTATCTGCAAAAACCACAGGGACAACTCTCTTGTTTGACAAACCTCACTACAAGGAATGGCATAATCTAGGAGGCGCATTTTTAATTATAGATTCTTCTAAGTTCTTTAACATAAACTCCAATGCCAACAACGGTAGGGTAGGACAAGCAGCAGGTGGAAAGACTACCCTGAGTGATTATACGGCTACTGTTAGGGGATTCCCCGACCTAATAGATAATTATTGGAGTGAAGCAATATCTACTTCTGCTAATTCCGGTTCGTTATATTCTGAACATCCTAATAAACACCTAATAAGAAATGATTTAGTTCTTACTACTAATAACAGTAAAGTGGGAGATTTCTTCTTGTGTATAGATACTGATGATTTCGACAATAGCGGTTATGGAAGAATAGTAGGAGTCAAAAATGACGGTAATAATTCGCAAACAAAAACAGAAGTATTTTTTGGGTGGCAGGGTAAGAACGGTAACGATAGAACGGGAACCGTAACTGGTTACGGTAATAATCCCAGTGCCGGTTATTTTGAATTAACAGATAGTAACGCAACCTTTCAAACATGGGGAATAGAAAAAGGAATGTATATTATAAATACAACTACAGATAAAACTATAGAAGATATATATTCTTTTAGTTCAAACGGAGGTAGGTTTAGGATTCTTTCTGTTGAAAGTCAGACTGTCATAAGAGTAGAATTAACTTATTATTCTACACAGTTAATACAATCCTCCCCATTTATAGGCTTAGGTAGCGGTAGAGTTCCCTCTATACCTTTAACTAGTGACATGACTAGTAACAGATGGGGTGTTAATAATTCTTACCTTATACCTGAACAATTGAGTGGTGTGGCTACTATTGCTAAAGGCGCATTCATGATTGACGCAGACAGCACTCAAGATGAAATAAGAGAAGAGGTCGAAAGACTATACGAAACTATTTGTGGCGTAGATACTATACAACAAAGATATATTATGATGGATTTTATTGTTAATGAAACCTTCCTATACAATAATGGCACATTTAGTATAGAAGATAAATTAGCGGCTGCCAACCTAGAATTAGGGTTTAAAACTAAATACGATGCCGTTTCTATTACAAATACTTTAGCCCCTATTCATTTAATGGATTTGATGATGTATGTTGATGGGTTTGTAGAGTGTAGAACAAGTAATACATATTTCGACCACGATAAGTTTAGAGCATTATGGACCGCCGCTACTATGAAAACATGGTTGCCTCAGACTAGACTTTCTACTACATACGATATTAACAATATACCTATAACTGAAAATATTTCAACCGACGGTGGCACTTCACACCCTTTCGCCAATATAGATTCTTACGGTGGACCGTATGATAGCAGAACACAAGACCTATTAAAAATTGTTAGAAATATACAAAAGAGGTCCGGTCAAGGAATAGATAAATCCCTAGTAACAAGTTTCTCATTCTTACAAGGTAGAGATGGTAAAATAGAATACCGACCTAAATATAATAGCGGTCATAATTTTACTAGAAACAATTTATCAATAAGTGACTTGGACGGAGATATAGCAGGTAAAATAGACAACGTAAGAGTTTATTATAAAAATGGATATTCGTTTGTAGATTTCCCTAAACCCGAACTAACAGATACTACTAGATGGAAAGTAATAGAACATCCTGATATTACTTCCGACCTTGAAGCGTTAAGTATAGCAAAGAAAGAATATAACACTCAAAAGAATCCTAGACTAAGTATTAAAGCAAGTCCTATGAAAGCCAGTGAACAGTTTAATGGCTCGTCTAGGGTAGTGGCCGACACTATGCTAGACGGCGGTAGGTTTGGTTACATAGCCGACCCTCAAAGAGTTATACAAGGCTATGATGATTTAACGCAAGCCGATGCTTACTCTTGGACTAGGTTAGGAACAGGCGGGACTTTATTTGGTGGTATGGTTAATGGCATGGATGGGATGATGGACGATGCTTCGGATATTTATAATAGGTTTGGTAATTCAAACAATGCTTCCGGTTGGCCTATAACTTGGAATAATAATTACTATTGGTATGGTTCTAACAGTTTAAGTTATGCACTACAGATAGTTCACATACCAAAGTATATGCCTAAAGTAAATAGTAATGGCGAGCCTCTAAGATTGGCTATAAGTGTAAATACTAATTTAACTTCTAGTATTGACGATGCGGTATTTACATTACATCTTTTAGATTATCAATTTAGTGCAAGTCAGAATAGTGAAGGGCATGGTCCTAGTTTAGCGGCAACTACAGTTTCTAATACTGGGACATCACTACAAGAAATAAATATGAAAGGTAGTGGTTTTTATGAAATAAATGTGCCTAGTAGTTACTGGGCAAGCACAGGTCAGGCTTCGGGAATAAAAGTAGTAATTAGTTTTAATGCTGAGTATTGTAAAGCATTACTTAGACATAGATGTGGGAGTAGAGAAAGTGGTAATTTATTCAAGAATGCTAATAGTATTACTGGGACTACTATCACCACTGGTAACAGTAGTAGTATATTCCCTCTAGGTATGAGAAAATATACTGAGATGAAAGGCTATGCAAATACTAGAGCAGAATGGTATGCGCCTAGATTATTGATTACGGATGATTTAGTATACCTACCGGCTACCTTTGCTACATATACTGATAAAGGTCTTGGTCTAACAAACGAGGTTTTGAGTATTCAAAAGGTAGACTGGCGAGTTTCGTCAGATGGTTTGGAAACCATTAATTTGAGATTAGAAAGGGATGAATCTCTCGCAGCAGCAGGTGTGTTACCTTACATCTTTTCAGGCATGGGAACACCTACCTTAGATACACAGGCTGTAAGTGTGGCTGATTCAGACGAAGGTAATAATACAGGTGTGGGCGGTGGAACTTTCACTCCACCCGGCGGAGTGTCCGGTGCAGACAACATAGACCCTAACAAGGATAACCCCGAAGGAGGAAATGCTTACAGCAACGAACAAGGTGGAACACACTTCAAAAAGACTATAGGAATACAAGAATTAACTACTACATTATATTCCACCCTTAAAGGTAGGGGTAATCTCTCAGACTCCACACTGTCTTACAATAACAAGTTCACGATTTTAGGCCAACAGAAGCCATCTAAGCGACCTTCTGCTATGAAGGCTACCGAGGGACTAGGGCAGACGATAACGCCCTCTACAGGCTCTCTAACGGTAACAAATAAGGGTATATCATTTGGTGGTGCAGGTCATCCCGAAGATAACGCTCAACCTAACACAACAACATCATTCTTTATGAAAAGCCCTACCGATGTGATGACTAATGAAATTAATATAACCGCTAAAGTAAGTATGAAGTATCAAGAGCAAACTAAAATAGCGATACTTTTGGTAAAAGCAGAATGCTTAGAGACAGGCTCGTTTACTAACAACAGTGTAGTGGTTAGAACTAATACAGAAAATACAATACAGTTGCTATCTACAGATATAGAAGGTATAAAGAAAGCAGGTAACACTATGAAAATTACTATCAGTAGAAGTGCAGGTCAAAACGCAGATACGGCCTCAACAATGTCTGTAAATGTAAGTGACATACAGGTAAACTACAGAAGGGCAGCCGTGTTTTCAGACAGTGGTTCATCTACTTTTACTAATTAGTGTATTTATCTCTCAGGGCTAAAATATCTTTAGCCCTACCTCTACCTATACCTTGCACTTCCATAAGACTTTTCTGAGTAGTCTTAGAGTTTAATATTTTAGGTATGGAACCAAACTTCCGCAAAAGATTTTCGGCGGCCTCTACGGACACACCTTCTATAGAAGATAGAGACTTGATTCTATTATCCAACTTCTTCATATCATGTAGTTTCTTTTCTTTAGCCGGTAATTTATCTCTAGTAACCGCACCCTGAATAGCCATCTGAGTATGATTACTAACCAACCAGTCGCAGAAATCATCCATAGTTAGAAGTTCCATATATTTAATTTTGGGAAACCTTTGGTAGAATGTCATCTTGAACGATTGATTCACCTTTTTCATTCTAGCCAATTCTATAGCCATTGACTTAGAGTTGGGAGTTCCTTTGCCTACAACGTAAGGTTTGTATTTAGTTCCATAGACTACCAATATAGGATTCTCAAAGTCATCTTGTAAATCTCTCAGTTGGTCTAGTATAGTTCTATTTCTACCCATGCCTATGATACTTCTATAGAGGTCATTGATTTCTTTAGCCTCTATACCCCATGTTCCCATAACATAATCACCCGTAGGCAATCTTCTAACTTTCATAGTTCCTTCTTTACCTAAATCAGCATCACCTAGACGCATCAATAATTTGGCTTTTACTTTCTCACTTTCCCGGTCATCTACAAGAAGCATGATGAATACTATTTGAATATTCTATATGAACCGTTGCATTAGTATGTGCCGTCATCTCTCCAACAAGAACCTACACACAAACCCCTTGCTTTTATCCACGAACAGGAGGGAGAATTACCATAACTAATAATACTTTCAACGTGAAAGGTGCTTGTCTTTCTATTATAGTCTCTCCAATTCAAAGTTTCTATATAATCAACAATTGACTCTACCATGTTTCTTTTGTCCTCGACGGAGACTGTTTCAATTGGTGCGAACCATCTTAGATTTTCTGCTAGATGCTGCACTAATGCTAACCTAACTTCGTGTCTCGGATTATCTACCTTAGTAGCACCATCTAAACAAGGAGGTATAGGTATCTGCTGCATAGTTCCTATCTCACCATCAAAAACTAATTCGTTATTAGACACTGGCTGCATTGGATTGTTAGCCACCCATTTTATGATACTAAACGAAGAGTTAGGTGTCATACCTACGAAGGGGTCATTCTTACTTAGAGAAGGGTCAGGGACACAAGGTATTCTATAACCCAAAGGGTCGCTCATAAACGCTTCCTTGTCTACATTAACAGCCCACTTACCCCTAGTAATATTATAGGTGTCAGGAACTCTAGTTAATTTCTGAGGATGTCCCACACCGTCTAATGTCTCAAGACCTTTACTCATCTTTCTTTGGTATCTATCAATATGTTTAACCATAGAAGTCCCGCAAACTTTCTTCTCGAAGAATTGATGTATATGAAATCCCCTTCCAGTAAAGACTAGCCTAACATCACCCTCTAATCTATTGAGTAACATATACACATCACGCTTTACATCATTAAGTGTGCCACCTTCTAACATATCGAAATCCCACCATGCCCTATCTATTATGACAGATTCTAAATCGGGCTTCCAACTTCTAATCGGGTCTAATCTCTCAAAGTTATAGAGAGAAGTATAACAAGATGCTTTACCGTTGATTTTATTAATATAATTATCATATTCTTTCTTGGATTTACATAGCCTACGCTTCAAGCCAATCTCTCTAGGAAATGATAACATAGTCATACTATCACGCCTTTTGTTGGTGGCCGCATTTACAAGTTAAAACTTGTATAACTTCATAGACCCCGCCTACCTGTCCTGTTACTCTTGCCATCTCTTCTATATTCACCCAATCTGTATTGTCACAGTTGGCACATTTATCATTACTAAAACTCATATTGTTCCCTCAGTATATCCTGTTAGTTCGGCCTCACAATTAAGATTAAAGTCGCACCATATAGGACAAAAATAATCATTCCATTTCATAGGCCATTGTTGGGCTACTAGCGACTTGATAGTGTTACTTAATGATTTGTCGAAGGCATTAATTGACCTAGAAGAAACTTGTTCCATAAGTGCATACCCGCCGTATTTTCCCTCAAAGACAGTCTTGTTTCTTTTATTACCTTCTGCTAATAATTTACAGTCTAAAGTAGTTTCATCCTTTTCATAATCGGGAAGAATATATAAGAAATGAGTTACCTCCGCATAATCCATAAGACCTAACAGTCGAAGGTAGTAAACCATTTCCTTTCGGGTGCGATTTATTTTACCTATGTTAGCAGAACCAGTTTTCAATTCTACGATAGTGAGTGTGCCGTCGGGGTTACGGATAACCCCGTCAATCATACCTACCCACACTACCTCATAACCTTGATAGTTTTCACGCACTGTATGTTTTACTTCGGCTTCTACTAAATCAAGTCCACCTAAATACGCTGCTACCTGATGAACTAAATCAACCATTCTGATAATAGCAGGGTCGGATTCTACGTTTAGTTCTTGGGAGACTGCATCCATAGCCACTTCACCGGATAACAAACCTGCTTCCAACACAGAATGAATAGCACTACCTCTAATCATTTCCTCGGAAGGCGGAGGTCTAGGAACCCCACTCACGTAGTTCCAATAGAATTGTCTAGGACATTTCATGTATGTCATTAAGGAAGATTTACTTATCCTTAGATGTCCTTCATCAGAAGGGTTGTAAGACGAATCATTCTTGTTCATCAACAGCACCCTCTTTCAAGGCTGCTCTAGTATCTAACCAGTTAGGTGTATTAGACAGTACAACTACGAAATCCTTCTCGTCTATATTACTATCTAACGCAAGTAGATTGCCCCTTACCATACCTGCTCTAATTCCTTTTCTTTCATTGATAGGTGAAGTTTTCCACCAAACTCTATCAGCACCATATTCATTTATTGCTATCCTGAGAACATCTAAATCCCCTGTGACTAATATTTTGTTCATACCTTTTCATCTCCTGTATCGTTTAATAAATATTATTATATTTATTCTTGTGACCCATTATCCCAATCTTCTACAGTAGTCTGTTTAGAATCCGACAAATCATAATCCTTGCCACACTGAGGACAAGTGGTATCTATCTCAACGTGTTCTAGTTTAGGTATCAATGTAGTGAATCCGCATTCACATTCATGTTCCACTATTAAATTATCTTTCTTCATTATACCTAAAAGTATCATATTCATTTTATTTAAATCGCCAATAACCTGACCGCTAAAGTTAGTCAAGAAAGAACCCATTTCCTGTAGTCCTTGTTCATGTCTTTCTAAAGCCTCTTTTATCTCAGCACTCTTCATTTTATCTCCGCCCTTTCTCATATTATCATCTCACTTCATTAAGCATATAAACCTATGTTATAGCCACTTTATACCCGCTACACCTTCTAGAGAATTAACTAGTGGTTGCATAGACCAACCTGCTAATTCATAGTAAGGTTTTGCTTTATTGACTATAAATCTCTCAGCCAATATCTTGTAACCTATTTCAGTAACACCTTCGATTTCACTAGGTTCATCGAATGCTATATACTTTCCTTTAGGGGTTATAGTAGATAAGAAGTAGGAGTCCTTTCTATAATTCTTACCTAGATATTCATTGGCCCAAGCCGCCCCTGCTGACGAACCTGACAACACCTTGTATTTACTTAGGTCCTGTCTCAATCTACCTTTCATACATATATCCAACGGGTCAATATCCTTAGAGACTACTTTAGAAATTAAAGTAGATAGTTCGAGTGTCACATCGGTTTCCGATTTATCGTTGAGTATTCCCTGTATAACATCAGTCATACTCTCCTTCATAATAGGAGGCATACGGCTTTGCTTCAATTCAATCCCTTTGAAGTATGACTTAGGTTCGTGGTATTTCCCATCAGTCCAAGACACTAGACCTGCATATCTATTCTTAGCAGCAATAATAATTCTAGGACACCACTTCTCGAACTCGGTTTCTATCGGACTCATATTGTCGTTGATTATTTTCAGTGCTGCCACACCTTCTTCCGGCGTGTTAATTTCACAGAAGATAGAATCAGTGTGACCGTAAATTGTTTTCATCCCTAATGCTTCTGCCTCTACCTTCAATTCCTGTAGAGTGCTTCTACTTGTATAGGTTATCGCCGCCGCTACTTCGGGATGGTAAAGACCATACTTCGCGTCACCCGCCACACCATACATTGACGCTACAAGAGATTTACAAGCAAACTGCATAGTCTCCCATTTATTTCTTTCAGTATCACTGTCGGACATTATTACCCTCATCTTGTATTCATTTCTCATGTTAGTCATGTAATCCATTTGTCTACATAACAACCCTTTACTTTCAAGGTTAAACTTACTACCATTACCACAATCAACGCCGTTGTAATCTAAAGTCTCCCATGAGATACCATACTTACTGACATTACTATGATACATAGCCTTAACGTCCAAGATACCTATTTTGCTATACACTCCCGCTACAGGCTGCATAACATTAGCACCTTCATATTCCTTCTTAGCAAACTTTGGTCTTGATGGAATCCTACCTGTAAACTCTTTATCTTTCAACGCTAAAATAGTAAACATTTGAGTTATGTGAGGTGTGCTACGAATCTCACATTGAACTAAGTGCTGTAACGCTGTATAATAACCCAATGCATTTACTGTTGAATCTAATCTAGGTAGAAGTCTAACGTCCTGTCTACAATAATGTATGTAGAGGGGTAGGTCTGAATAATAAGTGTCGTGTCCGTCGGGCAAATCCACCTTATCTTCACCTAGAACTTCCTTAGACACTTCACTCAAACTGTAAGCAGGTAACTTACCGTTCTTTAACTCCCATATCTTAGAGAAAGCAATCATCAGGTCAATACACATCCTACCTACTATGGGCTGTTCCCAATCACCGAACTCATATCGTATGGACCTCTTAGGAGACATGGCTCTAGGTTCTATACCGTTAGCCCTACACCTCTCAAATATCGTCTTAATATCAGCACCAGTGACATACCAACCAGTTAGTATATCGGGGTCGTGCTTATCCATGTGCCTGATAAAATGTATCAACATACTCTTCTCATCAGGGAACCCTAATGCGGGCGTTTCATATTCAAAGTCACCGTATTTACTGAATGATGTTTTTTCCTTTAGAGATGGTTCTACAAACCATACAAACTCCTTATCAGTATAGTTATCATAAACTACTATAACCCTCATTCTATTAGTAGCCGGACTCCACTCACAATCTAAGAACCATGTTCGATGTTCATAATTAGGTATAGCATCATGTTCCTGTAACCTATCAACCATTACACGATTAGCATGAGACAGATTTGCTTCCCATGTATAATCTCCTTGATTATACGCAGTCTCTCTCATAGTGTATGGGTCACTACAAACTATCTTAGTAAGGGATTCTCCGTAGACACCCTTGTAGCCAGTTTCCTTACCTACACTTTCGATGTATTCTGCCGATTCATCGGCAACAAAGAAGTAGGGGTAGTAGTTACTATGACTAACGCTTTTCCTTTCTTTCGTTTTAGGGTCACGGTATCTAATGCTTACTGCTTTACCCCTTAACTTATCTACTATCAAGGTTCTCACCATGTCGTGCTAAAAACTTTCTACCTGCCTTTAGGTATTCTTTCTTGAATCCTCTACTTCTAGGAGTGATACTATGTTTGGCTAACCATTGGTGTATTGCTACAGCAGATACACCAAACTGTTCTCCTATATCAGCGCAAGAACGGTATTGATTACAATAGTTCTCGACCATCCATTCACGGTTTCTATAGTGCGCTTGAGTAGGACATTCTTGTATGGTTACTTTAACGCTGAAAACAGTATTAGTAGACTCACTTGGTCTTTCTGTCATCAGTTGATTAAGTTGTAACTTATCAATATCTCCATCCATTAATTCGTTCAGTTGTTTTTCATTCAATTTTACTTCATGTGTTTTCTTATACATTATAATCACCTCGTTACACTCGCTTGTAGGATAAAGTCATCGTCGCCCTCTCCAAAAGAAAGTAATAGTCTATGTCCTTGTTCGTATGCAGTAAAATCAAATATAGATAATCTGACCTTACCGTTGATGTGTGCTAGAGTCTGCTCTAGCCCACCGGAAAATGTTACTGCGTCGGGTAGCGTCCACTCATTAAGAAAATGATTGGTAGCATCAATTGTTGTAGTGTTCTTACCTTTATTGTAAGCACCAGTTCCAACATACAACCCCCTATCGTGCAGTTCAAATGTATAGCGGTTTAGTTTCTGACCGTTCATGTTATCAGTTCTAAGTGCTTCATACAAATCAATCGCCTCGAAGTTCATATCCACAGTCGGTTCAAAGGATTCACCACTAGCCGTAGTATAAGTTACAGGTTCATTGAAATCAGAAGTCTGATTTATTTTAGCCATTAAACCAATTGATTTATTCAACCAAGTTGATAGTGTCTCATTACTATTACTAAATGCCTTAGCATTTGGATTAGCGTCTATAGTAGTAGTCTTGTTATTAGATATAATACGAACTTTATTACTAGAAGGACTTTGATGTATTTTTAATTTACCACCATGATATTTTAAAACACCGAGTAAAGTATCAATGTCTGAAACATATATGTTACCGTCGTATGTTCTATCGCTAACGTAAGATTCGCCGTTCTCCAAAAGAGGCACACTAAAGTGAGATACCGAAGTCACACCATCTTTAACGATAGAAGTAGTTCGCATCCTTCCATTGACACAGACCAAAACACAAGAGGTAACTTGATTTGTTTTACTACCCCCTATGAAATGGGGCCGTTGGGTTTTCTTGAGAAGAATCTCCAACGCCCCAGTATCAACTAGGAAGTAATTATTACTAATAGGGTTAGACATATTCACCACTTCAATATAGGCAAGCCAGTCCATGTAACTTTGTTATCTTTAACGCTTAGAATAGTATGCGTCGAACCTAGATGTTCCATGTTCTTACCTTTCATTTCTTCTATAGTTCCTTTGATTACCCATTCACCTTGAGCCAAAGTCTTATCGCCTTTGACACCAGTAGCCAAGTCTGCTTTCTTCATATACCTTGCTAGGAATATCTGCTGACTGAACAACCTCATGGTTCCTTTCTCCCATTCAGGAACTTCGCCTACACTCATCATAACTTTCTTACCTGTTCCGTCATCCATGAACTCTTTAATATCTTTCAAGTGGAAAGTAAAGAATACCTTGTTTACAGGAAGGCTGTGTATTCTATTCAGCACACCACGATTGAGTCTATTCCTCTCTCTCCATTCCTTCTGATTGAATGTCCCATCTTCCGTTTCAATAACTCCTCTATCTAGTAGAGAGGTTCGCATAGCGTGTTCGCACCATTTTAAGAAGGTAGAGCCACCGTCAAAGATAACTCCTCCCCAATCATCCGGTGCTGCTGCTATTTCATCAGCCAAGATGTTTACAAACCAAGATGTTTTATCGAGTAAAGATTTATGATTAACTGAATTATCTTCGTTAAAGATAGAATCATCAGTCTCGTCATGTAACGGTATTACCATAATATTTTCAGCGTTAGGGTAGATATAATCTACCGTAGACTTCGCTGAGTTATCCACATCGAAGATTGCTATTTTCTTTCCCGCTTTGATTTCCTCATCAAGCATAGACAGGGCAAGACCAGTCTTACCACAATTCTCTCGTGCTACAAGAGCCATTCTAATATCTACTGATTGAGCCTGTTTATTATTAAATCTCTCTCTAAAGTATTCCTCACCATAAGTTACCTTCGGTGCATTCGTTGTTACTGCGCTATTCTGATTAGTTCCCCAAGCCGACATAAACATACCTCGCTTCATTAAGCATATAAACCCTACTCAGTAGGTAATGCTACAGCGACCTCCGTCGTCAAAACTAATCTACTAATACTCATAGCACTACGCAAAGAAGAGATTACTACGTCTAATGGGTCTATCACCCTGTAACCTACAACACTAAGAGGTTCCTTTGCTTTAGCGTCATACCACCGACCATTTAACCAATCCTTTTGTTGTGTCGAACCTCTTACTCCTCTTGCACTATGACGTTCGCTATTGTATCTAATAACTATAGGTATCTCCTCACAGGCTTCTTGTATTATATCCATGATAGAGTTTCTCCATCCGGCATCCGAGTTCAATACTTGATAATACGCTAGACCTCCGCCTTTGACTACTCCCGACTGTAAAGCGGCCTTAGTAGCATTAACGGCATCGTCAAATCTCTCAAGACGTTCACGTATTTCCAACTCACTATTACCACCAACATGAACGATAGATACTTTACCCTGTAATCTAGCGATTCTGTTGTTTAATTTCTCAGCATCCCAATCATTTAATTCTTCGATGCCTTCACCTATAGATAATATATATTCATCCACGTTAATGTCCGTATCAAGATTCTGAGATATGATAGTAGAAGTATCTTTCACCGTTATAGTAACTGAATCCCCCAAGTCCTCTTTTACAAGTTCGGTAATTGTATCTCCCGCACCTTCCTTGAATACTTTAGAGCCTGTTATACAGCCAATGTCGTCTAACCATGCTTCTGCTTCTTCACCCCAAGCAGGGACTTTAACTATACAGGCATTGATGGCCTTGTTAGCCACATTAACTAAAAGATTAGGTAGAGCATTACCACTAACATTTCTACATATGAATAGGACAGGTCTGTTATCTCCCTTAGCAATCTCAAGGGCAGGTATCAATGTGCTAAAGTCATCAATAACTTCTGTAGTCAAAACGACATAAGCATCCTTCATATCTAGTTTACCTTCCGGGGCAAAGTAATGTGAAATGTAACCCGAAGGTATCTCGAAACCATTCTGCGTTTCTATAAAGGTAGAAGTATTCTTACTAGGTTGTAGAGTAACAGTAGAAAACTTGTTGTCTACATCGAATGCCTTTGAAAGTATTCCTCCTATCTCGGAATCATTGTTACCCGCTACATAAGCCACATTGAATAATTGTTGTTTAGAGTCTAAAGGAACCGCCAGTTCGGTAAGACCTTGTATCATAGAATCAATAGAGGTTTCCATTTCATCTACTACATCTAACATATTCTTAGAGTAATCATTACAATAAACAATAGCCCCTTCACACATCTTCTGTGCTAGGACGGTAGCGGTAGTTGTGCCGTCACCTGACTTAGCCTGTGCCTCACTAGAGACTTGTTGTATCAAATTAACCCCCATATTAACAAATGGGTCGGGATGACTTATGGACTTAGCAATAGTCACACCGTCATTCAACGCCAAAGGAAAGTTGTTTTCCCTCTCTAAAAGAACGGTGCTTGCACCTGCGCCCAATGTAGGTCTAATTACATCAGCCACTAAATTAATTCCTTCCATCAAAGATTCTCTCAGTTCTACTCCACGTTTAATCTCACTCATTTGTTTCAACTCCTAAAATATTACTGTAGTGTATGAATAGATACTTGCTCACTTTCATTATCTTACTATCGTCACAAACAATACAATCCATAGGTAGTAGAGAAAGGTGTGGAGGCACACCTTCCCCTACAGACACTATTGAAAAATTATCTTTTACGACGAAAGAAGATGTCTCCTTAGTTACAAGTTCTATTAAGACATATTCTCCGGTGGCGTTCACTCATCCCACCCTGAGTCATCTTCTGCTACGACTGGTGCGATTTCATCGAAAGCATACCATCCATTAACTGATAGTCTATCTTCACCTTCTTTAGTTCTCCAAGCCTGTCCTAGCATCAGAACCTTAGTTCCGACAGCAAAGGTAACTTTATCGTCTTGTTCAGAAGGAACGTATATTTCTACACCTTCTGCTGATGACATAATATCTACATCAGAAACCATTAGGACGTAGCCGCCGTTATCTCTAGGGTCAATGTGAATTACTTCACCGACAACAATAAGACTTCTATCCCACCAACCATCTTTACCGTTGAAAGTATCGTAGTATGATGCTAGGTCACTTAATCCTGAAAGTGTATTTTCCATTCCTACTACATCGTAAGCAACACCGCCTTTGATTGAACCATCTTCATAAATTACTGGCGCGGTATTAAAGATAGACGCAACTGACTGACTAGCAGTAAAGGTAGATACTTTAGGCTTCACATAGGCAACAGTTCCGGCAGCGTTAGGACGCATAGCAAAGGTGCATGGTGTGAAAGTAGGGTATTGAACATCGGCTGCTGCTTGTGTAGCCTTTACAGTAATTAGTTTAGGGTCTGAATTATCTCCTGTAACCCTTCCTAAGAATAGCATAGTTCTTTCTCTCTCATCTTGAGGTCTAGGTCGGCCATACTTAAAGTTAGCATCACCGGACGGGAAAGTCTTGTTGTTCTTATCCCATACAACATAGAAGTGTGTGTTGTCATCTAATCGTTGTGTGTGTCTAGGTAGTTCAGTAACGTCTGCTGTTTCAGAACCGAAATAATCTTGTTTAGAATGACGGGTAAAAGAACCGTCGTGATTATCCTCAAACAAAACTACAGTTCCATTATCAACAAAGGACTGTCTAACATCTTCACTAGCAACACGAAGTTGGTTAGTCATTTTGTTATACAGGATTTTACCCCATTCCTTGCTTCGTGGAACTGAGACAAACATACCTTCGTATGTTACTGCACCGGAACGGCTCAGTGCCGCTTGTTCGGTTGTTAGTTGTCGTGCTGCAACTCTTAATGCTAATACATTACAGTCATCATCTGACTTACCTGCATTCTTCCATGCCCCACCTTGTAAGGCTAGAATTGCTTCTGCTTTCTGCCTCATTATGTCTGCACTTACATTTACTTTTTTCGCTATATTATCTATCATACTGTTATCCATATCATATCACCTCTTGGGTATCTTCTCCGTATTTCTTTAGGCTAATAAAGGTAATCATATACATAGCCTCACGAAATTATGGAGTGTGATTCTAGGGTCTACGCCTAGCAGTAAATCCCTTTCGGCGGTTACTGCCGCGTCAATGACTTTCAATTTAGATGCTGATTTGGCGGAGGAATTGACAGCATAATTAAATATTTCTTTTACCTTTGTTCTAACCTCTAAAAGATTATCAGATTCGCCTATTAGTTTCAAAGCGGCTTCGTAATCCTTCTCGACAAAACATAACTTCAAAATAGGTTCGCAGTTTAGTCCGTCATCCTTTAGAGATAAAAGGAATTGTTCTGCCGCCTTGTCATCTATTATGTTACAATATACTTGTAGTGCGTTTATCGCTGCCCGTAAATCACCTTCGTGTGCCTCGGCAATAAGGTGTAGTTTACTTTCTCGATTTCCAATCCCTTCTAGGCTTGATATTTCAAGTAATTTACCATACACAAGTTCCTTCGGTATTTCATGGAAATAATGAATACTGCACCTAGACTGAATCCATGCTGTGATTTTAGATAAATCATTACAGGTTAAAATAAACTTAGCGTGTGCGCCTTCCATAATTCCTTTCAAGGCTGATTGAGCCGCAGGTGTCAATTGGTCTGCTTCGTCCAATAGAATCACTTTATTGTAATAACCATTACTACATAGGGGAATTATTTCTTCTTCGATGAAATCAATACCTCTAGTCCTTTTACTACTAGCGTTAAAGACATACAACTGCGAATCAAACTTCTCGGCTAAAGCGTAGGCTAAAGACGTTTTACCTGTTCCTGCATTCCTACTATAGAATATATGATTGCCGACAAAAGTATCTTCAAACTTGGCGACTATTTCATTCTGCCCTATTATCGAATCAAAGACTGGCCTATACTTCTCGGTCCAAAGCACACCCGCATATGCATTCTTAGTAGCAACAATATCCTTACTATTTTCTTCCCACATCTAAACCGCCCCCGATTCTCCTTTCTAATACTACTTGCTTTAGACTGTGATATACTTTTGATAATTCAACATGAGTAGGGGTATCTCTACCCATACCCCTAACTTTCCTATCCGTGTCTAACGCCATAGCCACACCTAACATCATGCCGCTAATAAAGTGTTCATCCCACCCATTGACTGATTCAGCATGACTGTCTAAGTTCTCATCCCCTCCGTTGTAGAAGGGATTAGTTGCTGCATTTAGACAGAACCTAACGTGTGATATATCTTCTACTATTTCCCCTGTTAAAATACTATCAGTAACAGAAGGATGCTTCTTATTTTCGGCTGTAAAGGATTGGTTAATCATTCTAAAGACCCTGTCCCATTCGTCATCTTCGCGTGACATTGATTATGATACCAGTTAAGTGTTCTAATAACATTAGTAGGTCTTGTTCTTCTTGTAGCAATAGTTCTGCCTCTAATGTATTTCCTACCAAACTTATTCTCGTATTCTATTTTACATAATCCACATATATCTAATTTACTAGATACTTTCTCCCCCATACTATGTTCGCCCCATGTCGTGATAGGTATTTTAGCCCCGCATAATCTATCGTCACCGTTAAAGGTAAGATGCATAACTGTAGGTGAGTAATGTCTAGGTGTCATTCTTCTTCATCTCCTGAGTAAATGTATAGTGTGCTTCGCGTCTGTGTAGATGTAGACAGTCCTCTATTAGATTGAGTGATAACACCTAGTCTAGTAATACTCCTAGACCTTCTCAACTTGTTAGCAATAGAGTTCTTACTACCCAACCTTTTGTTTCGGGATAAAAGATATTGGTAAATATCTTGAACGGTAAAGGAACCATGTTTCTCACTATACTCCTTGATAGCCGGTAACTCTCTCCATGTATCTAATCTTGATTTAACCTTCAATCTAAGTCCCTCCTTAATTCTCTATGTATAGCAATAGTTGGAATCCACCAGTCGGGCGCATCTCTGCCCTTGTTCCATGCTGCAAACGTCTTATCGTGATAATATTCACGGTATGCTGCAACTGCTAAGTCTCCTGTGGCATGAGTGATTTTATTGCCACCCTCATCTGTAAGCACATCAAACGGACTACTTGCTACATGGATGTAGTCAGGTCTATGCTCGTCAGGCATACATAGTGCAAATGGTGTAAGGTCGCCTTCGGGTATCATGTTACGCATAGTGTATAGATGTTCTATACCTGCTTCGCAAAAGTGAACCTTACCGAAACGCTTAGTATACTCGTCACATAACATGGCTGCATGATGACAAGCCCATATGTAGTTAGTGCGGGATTCTCCCACCCAACGGGTAGCGGGATGGTTATGGTAACCACCCTTGAGAAACGTACCCTTCTGAGTAATAGGCATCTGTTCCGGTATAGCGCCGTGACGTATGACTGCACTCCCTAGTTGTTGTAATAATTCTACAACCATCTTAGGCGTGTGCATATCACAATACATCTTGGCTGCTAGTATTGGATTCTTGTCTAAAATAAATATGTTCATTGTTTCACCGCCGTATAGTCTACATGGGTCTTAGGAAGCCTGTGTGTTCTTCGCTGTGCCATGTTGTTAATCAATGTTCTTACATTGAGTATTCCGTTCTCGTATCTAGCCTGTGCTACCTTGTCATTATCAGGGACTAATCTATTTTCCAATTCTGTCAAATCTACATTATCCATAATAAATATCAATGCCTCGTATTCTACTTGTATTTGTGTCTGCGCTCTATTCATGTGTATCACCTTTCCGTTATATTGAAATTAGTTCATTAGGTTAATAAACCTATCTACTAGATGCTCATGCCTTTTTGGGCGTTCTGATACAGTGTAGACATATATCGCTGTTTTCCGGCATTATTCTTATTTTGCCACATGAACATTTACTAGCCCTTGCTCTTTCTGATGGAGTCATAACTGTAGGACTTCTAGTATAGATAATATCTTCTTTTACCCTTATTAGATTCCTGTCAATATCATATACCAAATGACTTGCCGATGCACCTACAGCATTCTCAACCTTCTCAGAACCTACAGCCTTGATTTGACTATTCTTACTAAGTAGGGCGGATAGCGAATGCTGTGAAGGTATGGCCCTTACATTCTTTTCCTTTGAAAGTAAATCGGCAACGGCTTCCTTAGTCATAGCACCGTAGTTCCATAAGAGTTCTACTATCACTCGCCGGATGCGACGATTGTTAGCACTCATATAAATATATCCACGATAGTTTAACTATATCAATCGTTCTCCATAGAGAGGAACATTGAGGCTTCTGCAAAGGATTGATTCTCAGGCGCATTACCATCAACGACGAAAGGAATACCGGAAGCGTAGGCGTAATAGAATATAATAGGACCACAAACAAGTAAGAAGAATCCAATTAGTATAAACAAATCAGTTAGTATTATCTTCAATTCATTCATCATAGCCATTTAGTGACCTTCTGCCTCCGTTTCTTAACTCCCTTCGGCAAACTTTCCGAGTCATTAGAGCGTATAATATTAGCGACGTTTTCGTCACACTGGACTAGCCTTTCCCAGTGTTTATCATTACTCCTAAATATACTAGGCACAGTCTTTCCTTCCTTAACTTTCTTGGGATAGTTTATTGTTTTACTTTCACCCTTAATTCCATAACATAAGATTGCATTAGTATAATCGTCGGACAAATGTTTGTATGTCTTACTTATCCTACGATACAATTCTATATCGTTATTGTTCTGTCTAACGAATGACATAGATAGAGGGACTGGAACTCCTTTCATTACCTTGTAAACTCTCCTTCTATCGGACCATGAGAAGAGTGCCTTGACCCATCTAAAGTTAGTAGGCTTCTTCTTCATTGACTTATCTAAAACAATATCATCTTCTAATCCTTTAGGGATTGAAATATTCTTATCAGTCTCGACTACCAACCTACCACTAACCAAAGGTAGCCACTCCTTAATTTCTTTAGACGTTAAAGAACCTAACAGGATGTATGTAGTATCTTTATCGGATAGGTCGCAGTCTATATTCTTATACATAGTAACGTGCTTACCTTTTCTGAATACCGAGGCATCCCTCGTAAAAATTATTACCCCCATTTTTTCTCATTCTCCTTTATTAACAAAGAAATAAGCATTTGTTTCGTAGATAAAATCCTTGAGCCTAGCATACTGAGATTTACTCATACCCCATGCTTCATATATTGATGTGCTTTGAATAGAATAACCGTTAATATACCATCTAATTCCTTTCGCGGTAATCATAGCAACAAGACCGTCATCATACATGGCTTCGCATAGTTTACCCATCTCATTTTCTTTAATCGCTGTTCTATATAATCTACGGTTGGGCTTACTTCTCCACGATTTCATTCTATCACCTCAAATGAAGCGTCAATTATTGAAGGTGCTTTCAGTGCGGCCATTTGTAATTCAAATGTATCTAACAATTGAGGGTGGTCTTTCAAAGTCTCAACTAATATTCTAGTGATGTGTTGGGTCTGTGCCTGTGCTAACATTAACTGTGAATCTACTCCAATCTCCTTCTTCAACTGACCTACTAACTTTAAGGAAGTATTGGCTTGACCTATTAATTTGGCAGCATCAGAAACGAAGTCCGATGTAATCGCCCCACCCTGTAGTTGCTTCTGTTCCTCTAGTTCATTTAGATACCCTTGTATGCGTATTACAATATCCTCTGCTGCGTCCAAAGTAGAAATAGACTGCACCCTAGCACTCTCTATATGTTGAGCCTCCTGTGGGTCGTATTCTATATGGTTGTCAAGATGTTCAATGACGGTTCCTTCCTCCCAACCATACTTGGCTTCAAGGTATGCGGGTTCGTAATCTTGATTCTTCAATGCCAATTCAAAATCCTTCCTCAATGTATGTTCGCAAAATGCACAACCTCCATCAAGAACCCAACGCAATACTTCTATGGCGAAAGCATCATTCTCTTTAGATAATCTTCTTCGTATCTCAATCTCTCTTTTCATTAATCATACCTCCATAGGTTAGGCTCTTTACTGTTTACTCTTTCTACGGCTATAGTATATCTAGGGTGTCTGAGTAAAGCGTAATGTAATGATACCGCTTGATTCCTTGTAGTGCTACCCTTAACGTAGATTGAGTTGATAAACTTATTACCGTTCCTCAATACTAAACCATGTAACACTTGTGTTGTGTTAAAGGTCTTACCTTTATTCTTTTCACCGTATCGGTTCAAGGCATCATCTAGAAACTTACCGTTCTTACTCATCCCTGTAACACCCCAAACTAGAAATTAACGCTCTCCTTTCATTTACCATTTCAGTATTAGTCCAGTCGAAACTAGGGTCATCGTCAAAGTAACTATTATACTGAGTCATATTACACGTAAATGTTTTCGGTGTTGTATTATGGTTGGTGAATACAGGATGTCTAAGCATCTTAGACCGTAACTTACTGTATGTCGAAGAACCCCTACATTTTCTATATAGTTTCCCCGACTTGGTAGTCATGTGTTGAAACACCTCAGAAGCCGAACAGGGTCGTTTGACCTTCATCAGATACCTAGCGGCAGCCTTGACAGTATTGTTCTGTTGGCTCATACTCCTTTTAGATAGGTGGCCGGATAATCTCTTACTCATTGTTTTACCCCCCATTCTATTTCTTCGGTAACTGCCGGGTGTCCGAATCTACAAGTAACTCCTTTGCGCCCTCTTCTCTTTACATCAGGTTCGTATTCGACATACCACGATTGACCTTGCAGGTTTTCCACAATCCACCTCTTAGCGGATTGATAATCACCGTTAGTAACCATGCGAGATACTTCCTTGACAACCTGAGACTTAGATAAATCTTGCATCCAAAATGTAGTCTTGATTAATTCGGTATCGGCATCCATCACTCTTCTTCTTTGAGTTAGGCTTTGAGATAGAATACTCCTTAAAGTATCATCCATAGTTATTACTAAAGGAACATTACCTCTATACTCAGGTTGCATCATGTGATAACCTATAGCCAACCTTCGGAACAGGTCTGCCTCATAAGACCTTACGCTAGGTCTATCAATCCACTCGGCTATATCATCATCAAATAGAATACCGCTAGGAGGATTACTAACCGCTTCTAACATACGGCTTTGAATCCATTCCTTGATTGCTATATTCTTTCCCGCCAATTCTATTCTAGTTTCCCTAGTCATGTTAGACTGTTTGTGTTGCGCCTGTTTAAACTTCAACTCTTTCTCAGGACTCATCTCAATATCAATAATAAAGAATCTTCTATCTAACCCTGAATCTAATTCAAACCTAGCAGGTTGTGTAGCAGCCCACATAGTATAACGGGTAGTGTATTGCACCCATCCCATCTTCAATGCCTTCTGAACTCTACCATTATCTAGGGACGTAAGTAACTGATTCTTCATGTCTAGGCTATGGTCTTTCTTAGACGCATCAGACATAGAAGAGAACTCCTCAAACCCTAAGAAGCCACCGCACATCTCTCTAGCAATAGGGCGACCTGCTATATCTCCTAATTCGTTTAGACTTCCAAACATACCTGCCTCGGTAATAGAGTTAGCCCCCATCATTGTCTTGTAGCCATGTCCTAAGTCGGCGTTAGTAGAGTGTAGTAGTCCTGTGCCTTCTGCTAGAAAAAGATTGATTAGAACGGACTTACCGCTACCCTTTGCACCCCTCATTAGAATATGTATTCTAGTATCAGGTAGTTGGGACATAGGCGTATAGAATGGCATATTGTTATGCCTCAACGGACAGTTATCAATAGTGAAATCTAGGTCAGGGTCTAGTAGTGGGTCCTCCGGGTCGAAGTCACACCTACTGCACTTGTTTAGAGCGTTGAATAAGTGACTACCAATACTACAGATGAAAATTGGTATCTTATCTTCCACATCTACATAATAGTTTCTTGAAACGAAATCATTCACCTCGTTAAAAATATTCATTCCCAATCACCTATCATTCCTTGTAAAGTTTGGGCTGAAAGTAATAAGTCGCGTATTCTTTCATACTCAGACTCGATATACTTTAAGCCGTATTTCTCTTCTATAAGACTGAGCATAGTATCTGTTGATATTTCATCCACTGGTGTATCTGCACCTTGACAAACCATAATAATACTTTTAGCGTCAGTAAAGGCTTCAAACATATCAGCAAATACCCATGATATAGGCACAAGGTAAACATCTTCTTCCATTTCCCTTTTCTGTAAGTTTGTATTCACTACATACATATCACTACTATTCCACTCATACTCAATGTATTCTCCATTCTTCAATACATCAATCCTACTACTGTATCTCTCCAACGTGTCGCTAGTCATAAAGAACATTTCAGAAGGATTGTATTGCTTTAACGATAAAATTACATCTCTAATAATCGGGTATGTGTATAACCACGCATTTCTATTGTAGCCTTCTTCCAAAGTAGGTTCTATCGGGAAAGTATTACTTATCCTAAGAATAAGGATGCTATCGTTTTCCTCGTTCTTTCTTTCATACAATCTCCACTCATGCCATACTGGGTCGGGTATTGCTGATATTGCTTCTACGTTCATCAGTTTACTGTATACACTAGCAACGTGTGAATCTTTACCATCAACTAAACTAGACCCTGCTAGATAAGATGCACTACCGTATTCGTCTTGGGAGTAAACTATTAATTTTACATCTCCCTTGAAGAACGGTTTCGCGTTACTGTTGTGCCACACAATTTCTGTGTCTTTCATTTGCTCTATATATTTCATAATATCACCTGCTATATTTTAACGGGGGTTCATGGGGCATTTAATTCTTTTTTTGATTTGTAATTCCCTAGAAAGAATAAAACGCTATACTGCTCTATTGTTTCTTTTATTTTTATTTATTTCAAAGAGAGTAGAGAAAGGAACTATTCCTTTACTACCTTTGAACAATAAAAAGAATTACAAAAAACGCCCTACTGCGCCCCATTAATTCTTTCTGAACGTCCTCCTAACATCCAAAAACATTTCATGCATCAATCTATTTCTGTCATGTCTAACCAAGTTATTGATGCGAATACTATGTTTTACATGACCCGACAAAACAGGATAGAGTCTATCGGTAAAGTCAGTCTCTACTACTACCGGACACCATTTTCTAGTCTCTTCGATACCTGCGTGTAAATCTCTGATTACTCTTTCTACCTTGAAAGCATCTTCAAAATTAACATTCTTAGCAAGTGTCGGTTGTATGAAATAATTAGATACAGCCCACACATAAGACTCATCTACTGATTTGTGTTGCTTCTGCATTACATTATATTTACCGTTAATGTATGTATTGCCATCATTCAGTATTTCCATCTCAATCTCATCTGAATATTGTGAAGTAGCAATAAGTTTTACTGAGTCATCATCATAATTATATATCTTAGGAGTATATCCTAGATTCTCAAGTAAATCTACACAAGCGTTCAAATCGTGAGAATCCTGTATACCCTTCGTGTTTATACTCGTAATTACTTTATGCCCTGTTGTAAGTATTCTGAATCTACCTGTCAAAGTTTTAGCCGAACCTTCTAAAGTCATCCAGTATTCGAGAGTTTCTTTTAGTGCCATTCTCTTGTAGATTGCCATGAAAGCCTTATGACCCATACTACTATCCAATAGACCCGTTAATAATGATTTGATAACTGCTCTATCTACAATATAGAAAGTCTGTCCTTTCATTTCTAGTTCAACAAGTGGTTGCCATATACTTCGGTTCTGTTTACCATTTCTAGCAGCACTAGCATAATGTATACTACAAGACTCTACATCCAAAAATAAATTGTTCTGTATATCATTCTTGTATGGTTTTAGATTAAAGTCTGAATCAAACATATCATCCAAGTTATTAACCCATGTCATAGTTTCACCCCCAAAGAAGGGGTGTGACTACGCCTATATGAAAGACAAACAAACAAATGCACAAAACGAGCAAAGGAAAGGCGTAGCCACGATGCTATTGAGGCAATACCTTTGTCGCTGTTCTGATGGTAGTTCATGCCGTAGTTAAATGTTACTACATCGAAGAATACTCTTGAGTGTCCGATTATTCTCATCATGCTAACCACACTCCCAAACCCGCTAGTAGTATTCCTATAGCGATTCCTCTACAGATGAAAGAAAATATCTCAAAGAAATAATCTTTTAAGGTTGATTGTATCATTCTTCTCCCTCCTCAAGATGCTGTCGAAGTAACATATCATTGTAGGCCGCTATACCTTTCTCGAACTCTCTTACAACGTCTTTCATTCTTCCTCGCCTCCACAGTAAACTAGAGAATTACGATGACACTCATCACAGTCTCCGTCATACATAGTCGGTTCAATATTATCCCCGTAGTTGTAAGGCACATCGTCTATCGCTAGGCATACAGCACATACGTTAGATTCACCTTCTACCTCATCTGATACACGATACATCCCCGTTATACACGGTTTGTCACCCTTATACCAAAATGTGTTCATCAATTCAATTCCTTGTTTAAGTTTCATTCTTCTTGTTTTCATTTTAATTCCTCCAATAATTTTTCCGTATATACAATTGCATCCATCAGTTCTTCTTGGAAATGCTTTAACCATTGTTCTATACTTAGGTCACTTCTTTCCATAGTAACCCCATACTTATTTTTACCGACTGCTGCTCTAGCCTGTATCTTCTCACATACTTTATCCTCTATTCTACTCATCATCATTCCTCCTCGTAAGGTTCGTCTAAATATTCGTGGTCGTATGAGGTCATGCTATCAGGATAAGGCATCATCTAATCCCTCCTATGACTTTCCAGTAATCAGGTTCGCTATCATCTTCCGGTCTTTTATTTTCTTTGACGACGTTAGAATAATCCTTAATCAATTTACGATATGATTTCACACTATCCTTAGTTCTAGGTGCAGCAACCCCTAACCACGCCCAACCTTCATGTATTATACATCTAAGATGGATTAACTCCTCTTCTAATTGCTCTCTCGTATAATAATCCAATCCGGCATCTGCTTTTATCTTGATAGTAAGTTTCTCTCTAGGACTTACATATTCTCCTATCTTAACCATACTAAGCACCTCTCTCTACCCATTCCATATAGGCTTCATAATCAATCATGTGGTAGGTCTTTAGGGCTACCTTCATACCAGTGTTTCTGATGAACTCAGAACGTATACCCTTGCAGCCTCTCATCAGATTACTAACACTCCTTTGGTTAGAGGTATTCAGTCTAGGCGACCGTTCCTGTAGTTTATCTACAATCTGCTGTGCAGTCAATGCTTCATCTACCGATGAAAGTATTGTCCCTATCTTCTTCCTTCTGTTTATCTGTTTTCTTTTACCCATGATTACTCCTCCTTTTGTTGTAAAATACTTTTAACCGGAAATAAACTATTCTTACTTTTGAGATACATTATCAGTAGTTGTGTAGACATACGCTCTAACGCTATACAATCCAAGTATCTAACGTATAACATATCTATCTTACCATCAGTCAATTTACTACCCACACAAAGGTGTGCAATCTCTTCCGACATAGATGCTCTAATCGTAGCATAATTACTGTTTGCCTTTAGTATATCCTGTGCTTTCTTTTTTACGAGAGTATAAAACTGTTCTTTAATTTTATATTCGCTGTCTGTTTTAGATGAAACATATAAATCTCCATCTTCTAGAGATAACTGTTGTCTATGCAACTCAATAGTTTGGTTCGGAAAGCGTTTTACATTGAAATTATTTAATAAGATTTCTTTAACAATATATGTAAAGTATTCATCCATATCCGCAAAAGTATTTATTGTATTAGTAGACGACATTCGTTCTTTTTTCTTCACCTCTGTAACAATCCCTTCGAATACCGCATCTACAAAATCCTGTGTAAGCGCAGCATCCTCGCTTGTTTTATTCGTGTCATAATCATTCGCTATAGAATCAAACCAGTCTACGAATAGGGGATTGAGTTTCTGAGCATTTTGCTCGTAACTAATTCTCATACCTCTTGAATCCTCATACTTTTTGATATATGTATTTGGTCTAGGGCTTATTTTAAATATAGGACATTCTTTGTAATTAGCAAATGTAATTGCATGGTCTTGGTATTTCACGAAAAGTCTCGCGCCGTCCTTTAATTCATCCTTAGTGTAATTTTGCATCAACCACGTTTTCATCATATCTTCGTCAATTTGATGATGACCCTTGTAAGGACAACTATATCCTACTGTTCGATGTATAAAATATTTATCCGGGTTGTAATCCATGTGCCATTTATACACAGGTGTAAAAACAGATACCATTAAGAAATCATGGAAGCAATTAGATTGACCGTTTACTAATCTTTTACCATCTTTGTAATCCTGTTTAGTTTTCCTAATAGTTATCCAATCGCTTTTACTACCTAGAGTTAAATCAACCCCCATTTCATCTCTACTAATCCCTAGTTTTCGCATAGTTTTGGCGTTCAGTGTAGTTCGCATCATCAGAACCACCCTCCGCATTTACCACATATGATAGGATGAGTCGGCATCTCAAAACTGCGCTCGGCTCTACCACAAGTGCATTTACTATCATCATTAAAGATAAAGTCGTTATCTCCAAAAACCATTCACTCTTCCTCCTGTAATCTTTTAAGGTTTAATCTACGGACTTTATACTTCATGTTGTATCTGTATCTCTGTGCTGCTTTAGTCATTGTTTCACCCCTTTCCTTGATATTATACTAGGAGAGGTTTTCCATACTCCACCAATCGGTATAACTCTTTTACCGTGACCTCTTCCGTAACTTCTTTCCTCAGTCGCTTTTATCGCAACTGTTTTTGTGTTAATTTTAACTACAACACCTTCCGTCATTTTTCCATCATTCAGGTTCTTCCTACCGAATCTTACTTTCATGCCTATTTCAATATCCTCTATATTCATTCTATATCACCTACTGTAAAGATAGTTCCTGATTCTAAATGTATGTCGTAACCAGTTCCTCTATTTGTCAGCGCATCAATTTTTGTTATGTCAATACTAGTGTGACCCGAATGTGTACGGAATAATAAGTACCTTTGGGGTTTACCAAAGATAGTAGCGGGGTTGTATTGGTACGCATCTTTACATTCAAGTACAGATTGTATAAGCATCTGCACATCTCCTGTATTTCTCATTGGACCCTCAACTAGTTTAAGGTCTATACTACTTTTCCTAAATGGTGTATTCTTTAGTGTCATTCTACATCACCGACCCTTTTAGGAAATCCTCCTATAACATCCCAGTGTAACTCTAAGTTCGTTTGTGAGTTCCATGTAGGGTTGCCGTCTGTTTTCCAAAGTATAACCCCTGAGTCAGTCACTTCATAACCTACTACGCTTATTTCAACGCCGTTATGTTTATTTTTGAATTGACAATCCCTATAGTCATTCATCCCAATTGGTATTGGGGCATTCGTTCTTAATTCATCTTTTTCTTCATCACTCATTATCGGTTCTCTCATTATATCAACTCCTCGTTGTTACTTAGTTTTAGCGACTCGGCCCTAGCCTTTAAGGGTGTCGCACCCCTTTCGATAAATAGGTTATACACTCTAAGTATCTGTGCTTGTTTACTCATAATCTTTCTACTTGCCATGACTCTCTCACGACAAGTATGCAAGTCTCTCGGTGCATATACTATGCCGTGTTCATTGGTATCTTTTACGGCCTCGAATAATACATTAGTCCTTAAAAGACTTGATACTTTATTTATATCGTAAAACAGTTTTCTATGATTCTCATTAAGATAATTATATACTTGTTTTACGCTGAAAGTATCTTGGTCTGTCCTCATCATATAGAAATACATTGTTTCATTCAAGGATAATCTATTGTTCCAATCCAAAGTCGGCTCTACTTGCTTCATTCTACCCACCTCCAATACTTGCTCATGTTCTCCAGTTGGCTTGTGCTGATGGAGGAAATCTCTGATAAGCCTATCGGATTCAGGCCCACAAGATTTGCTTGGTTTTTGATTACAGCACATCTCATACGCTTTAGGAATGATTGATGCGCTTCTTTCATTTCTAATAATGTCGTAGTCTTTGTATTGAAATCTTCTACGATTCTTAGTGCTTCTTTGTAAACTTCGTGTGGATGAGCGATTATAGGTTTTGTCAATTCACGTATATGTCTATATTCATGGTAATAATCGCGGGTGTATAAATAATCACTAGATACTATCAAACTATTGTCTATTTCTTCATCAGTCATTTCAAGTAACTTTAATCCCTCTTCTATTTCTTCTCTTTTAAAGTTGATTTCTATAAGGTTTCGAGGAAAGTAACTATTAGTGTATTCAACGTAATTAGTAATTGCTTTGTTCAGATGTTTGTAATGCTGTAAGTTGTCACCAAATATTAGTCTTTGAATATCTTCATCTTCGTTTCGGACTGAACGTAACAGGTGATTAATTCTTTCAGCGCGAATCCAAAACTCAACACTCCATATATCTAGATTCACTTCGCCCCATATTTTTGTAAAGTGTTTTTCTATACGATTAGCGAGGTCCTCAAACTTTCCTATATTTATTTCAATATCTGCTACTAAAGCCCTAATACTATTATGATGTATTTTACCGTCGCTAGACCTGCGACCTCTATAATACTCATCGTCCTCGTTTTCAACTGGTCTAGCCCGTTCTAATGCTTCGATAGTTTTTCGCATAACAATATTATTATGTTTCTTAAGTTGTTCTACTTTCACGTAACTCTCGAAGTCTTGTTCTTCTAGAACTTCTATGCGATTTGTAAATGTTTTCACGTTTAAACTAATAGCGTTATTCCTTCTTTGCCCTAACCCTGATGTGTTACCTATCTTAGTATAACCACTAAGTGAGTTCCAACCGATGTTATCTCTTTTATCGTGACTAACTATAAGATAGTTGTATTCAGGACAGGTCTTACTGAAAGACCTTACTGACATTTTGATTCTTCGTAATTTCTCTAGAAAATATTCGGTGTTTATTTTATTTAAAATATCTTTGTGCAATCTCGCATTGACTTCTGCTAGTGGTGGCAACGAAACTATATCTTCGTATCTATCCTTTGGTTCGTAACCCAAAACAATACTAGGAATATAGTAACTTTGTTGCCAATAGAATGTGTGATGATTACCATGAATCGCTGCTATCAAATCTGCATCAGTGAACTCAAGAACGGACTTCATGTCGAACTCCGTTTTATTTGTCATGGCCCTCCTCGTTTCATAATTATGTTTCCAGTTTCTCAACTCTTTTAGAGTAGACATGAATCTATATAAATCCCATGCTGCAATATCTACTCTTACTGATTTTTGTTGAAAGAATCTAAGATATGTTATTTTAGGGTCCAATGTATATGCCCTGTCATCAAAGCCTAAACTATTTTTTAGTATATCACTAAACCTATCAAAATTAATAGATAGGTGATAATTATATTTTGTAATCTCTCTATACATCGAAGTTATACGTTGAGTAATTCTTTCGCCGACCCTACCTGTAGTTAAGTGTCTAGTTGTGCTAGTATGAATGTTGCCTAGAGGCACTATCAATGAATCTAAAAATAGTTCAGACTCTAAATCAAGTGCGCCATGAGTTTTTTCATAATCATATTCACTCATTGTTTCACCTCTTCAACATTATCAACAACACGTATCGAACCAATACCAACCTGTTTAAGTGTTCTGCGGTTATACCACTGGCCGTCATGTTCATTGTAGACCGCCTGAATATATTCACTATGCACACCCCATGTTTTCCCTACAGCATGAGTTCTTTTTCTGCCTCGCAGTTCTAACGACTTTATTTCGTATACAGTATGCTGAGTCCATTCACCCTTCTTTCTAATTCGGCTTGAAAGTATTTCTCCCTGAGTCCATTCACCCTTCTTTCTACCGAACAATACTTTAGAGCCTATACTAAACTTATTCATTCTTATTTCATTCTTCCATTCTTTTGTTCTGTTCATTTTACCACTTCCGTTTTTTTTGAGAGGTTTCGTCCCTCACGTTCTAAATTAGGGGTTGCCACTATATCAACCTGTTTACCATGCCAGTATGCTTTTCCCTGATTATAATACATATCTTGTATTTTCAATCTAACAACCCCATTTCTTCCATTTTTTTTAAGGTGTTCATCTGCCAAGACTTGTGCAACAAACTTGGATTATTCTTTGACTTTATCCTACTCATTTATTCCCACCCCGAAACTAAATTACTTCTGAGGTTTTTGATATTGAATACTTTACCTGCTAAAGTAATCTCTTCTAACTCCCTGAGTCCATTTGTATTTCCGGGCGGGCCATTTTTCAAGTCCTCCGAAAGTTGTCGTATGATACCTGCTCTAATATTACTGTGTAATGTATTTAATTTAGTGTGTAAAATATTTCTCTCATAAGAGTTTGGTAATTCTTTGATGTCTTTACCCCAATCATACGAAGTGCAATTTTTTATTATATTAGGGTATCTTTTAGCGATTGCTGAATCAGCATTCATTTGAGTCTTTTTGAGATTAACTAGGTCATACACACAGCATTCATTTGCATCCCAATGAATTATTCCTAGAGTTAGTAACTTGTTACTAACTCTATCTATACCGTCGTTTATTATTAATTCAGAGGCACGAAGTTTAAGTGCATTCGTATCTTTAGAATTATTCATTTTTCTTCACCTCACAGCATGGGGCGTAATTGTTTTCGCTACAGCCTTTACAATGTCTCCAATGATTTAGAGGGACTATCTCTCCATACTGGCAGTAGCCCATAGATAACTCACAAGTGCCTGTTTGATAATAGGTACAGTGAGGACAGCCTCCATCAAGTTTTCTTTTACTACTCATTCATCATCACCTACAAACATATCACCTATATGCAAAGGCGGCTCAGTATATCCAAACGCTTTTTCAAAATTATATGAACTAACCCATTCTTCGTATTGTTCGTTAGTAAGTTTTTTTACTATATTTAGAGGGATTACTTTAGGGTGTATTTTATTTTTGATTACTCTTACAGTCCAGTCATCAGACTCTTTGCAGTTCATAACATAATTGTAATCTATATCAATCTCCGCATCTTGTAGACTTGTAACTAGACTTTGAGTTGCATAAGCAGCCATCCTCATAACAAATGTTTTAGAGTCTATTTTACTTACATTAGTTTTGAAGTTTATATCTTGCATACGTTCTAATGACTCCATAGTTTTGTAGTGTTTATGAAAGTTAGGCATAAGGGTTGCGTAGTAATCATACAAATGATGAATCCTAATCCATATTTCTTTGAGGGACATATCATTCATGTTTTGTATTCCACAAGCCTCGGCTACTCTAGCCAATTCTAAACTTTGATAGACCTCGACTTCTACAGGGTCGGCAAGCATGGCCCAATCATCAGACGGGGTGTTCCCCTCGATAGGCTTGGTGAGATATTTTCTTACAGATACTTCCAACGGCATTATATCCACCTCTGAGTAATTGCATCATCTATTTTATAGAGAGCAAAGGAAATACTACCGACAAGGTGATAACCCATATCCATACCAACCCCACCTACTTTTATTCCACCGTGTATGTTGGAAGTTTTCCAATCCAATATTTTTGATACTAAATATGTGTAATCATAAGGTCTGTTATCAATGATACATATAACAGATATATACCTAGTCATGCCCGATTTTGTAACGTGGTTCAGTTTTGTATAGATTATATTACCTGCATCTTCCATAACTTCTTTCATCCTTAAAACATTATCATCAGACATTTTAATCGTGCCTCCTACCTGCGTGTGGTAAATCTATTTCTTTGATAGGCCATATAGTTTTTATCGAATCCAGTTCTTTTTCTGAGAAGTAACCCAACTCTTCTTCAAAGCCTTGAACGAATCCGAAGTGATTACCGTCATCGTTTAGTTCTGTGGCGAACCAATACCAACCGGAGAAAGATTCCCAACCCTTGAGAACTGGTGCGTCTCTATCCATATATTTTGAGGTCAAAAATAGTTTACCCTCTTTAGTAACTAACTTTGTGCTACTCAAAGGGATTCCTCCCAAAGTAACTCGTCAATCATTTCTTGTTTCTTGTTTTGCGTCATATTTTTTTGTTTTGTATATTTCACTTCAATCCCTCCTAAAAGTTATTTTAATGGTGATAGTAATTTCTCACAATCACTTTCCGCCGACAGCCCGATTTTTTGAATCGAGCGAATCGCTACGGGTTTTGTGAGATGCCCCCACCGAGCCGAAGCCCGGTGAGGATTTAGGTAATTCCGTCATACTTTTACTGCTAAAGTATTAAGCAGTTACTTCAAGCATTTCTTTGGCTAGTTCCCAACCTTTCCTCTTCTGTCTAGCACCTTGACCGAACATTGATGACTCTTGCTTTTTGATAGCAAGGGCTTGCATCTTTGCATCGTCGGCATTTGCTTTACCGTCACGCACCGCTTTAGGCACTGTTTCGATATGGTCTAGGTATTCTGTGAGAGAATTATATGCGGCCCATAGAGTCCCTGCCATTTTACCGACACGGTTGGTTTTCTTCTCTAGCAGTTTCTCGCATTCTAAGATTTTGTTCAGACCTTTGGTCGAGTATTGGAATGAGCCATCGGGCTGCTCTTTTGATTCTACCCCTAAAGCATTTGCGAAGTAATCGCGCATTTCCGTTTTCTTCATCTTTATACTGAGCATAGATTCAGCATCAGCACCCCACTCGTCGAACTCATCAACCATCAATCCTAGAACTTTACGAACATCGTCAAGTTTGGCATGAACCTGTCCGGTATGTCTGACGCTGTGACCTGCGCCGCCGCTTTGACTTAGAGCCATCGTTAAAGTATTATTACAAACTACACGTATAGGTGTGAGCATGAACTTGATTGCACCTGAACCGTCATGCGTATTGCTGATTAGTATGTAACAGTCAATTTTATCTTTACCCATGATTTTAACTTGATACGGTATCTTTGCTAATACCCATACTCTCTCGCCGTTACCTAATGCGCCACAAACCTCAATCTTTGCCTCTTGACAATTTGTAAGTTCATCTAAGAACTCGAATGCCTCGAAGTTTTGAAACGGCTTCCAAACTTTGCCGACTGTCTTACCGCCTTTCGTCAATGATACCATGTCGCCGTCTAAGTCCCTACGGAATACACCGAAGGTATCAGGAACGGTTACGTGTCTCTTGTTTTGTTCGTCATACACTTGAAGCGGTATTTTTTCTACAAGCCAGTTAAGACGCGCCGCTTCCAACGCTTCTGTTCCTGTCATTAGGTTAGGACCTACGTCCTGACCTAATCCATGCCACGGGGTTCGCCCCGACCATGCTGTCATCCATTCGTCATTTTTATTTTTCGCTAACTGGTGTGCCATTTTTTTCACTTCCTTATTTTTTTAGTGGTAGCCTTTTTTTTTCGCTGACCTGTTGAGAGTGGCGAACTCTCTTAGTTTGGCGGCTAATACTTTTGCCCCTAATATAATTAGGGGTTGCCGATATATAACCCTGCCGATTTACTTTTGCCGTGAATCTAATTATCACCCTGTAAATCCTTCCTATAAGGTGCCATCAACAGTTCAGCCTTTTTTTTTCTTTGAGTTAGACAATACTTAACGTCACGCCTACAACTATTACAGAATCTAGGTTTACCTGCGCCGTCTTTACACAAGTAAAAACAACCGCCGTATTTTTTTGTGTGCCAGTCCCAATATTCTAATATTTCTTTTTCAGTTACACTAATCATTTATTCTTCCTCCTCAAATCCTTTCATCATTAAATCATCTCCTTCTTCCACTCTTCCATGAGTGGTTCGATTGTGTTCAGCAAGTTAGTGTTCTCATCAAGCCAAGTCCACAAGCATTCGTATTCCCAATCAGCCTTGCGTAACTGCTCATTCTCTGCGAGTGATTCGTTGTATGCTTCAAGTAGTTCCACCAAATCTCTTCGGCTCATGTTGTCTAAATCGTCTGTGTCAATCTTAAGTTCTTTTGCTGCTTCCTCAATTCTTTTTTGTGGATGCCGACTATGTTCAATTATAGGTTTTTTTCCACGACCAAAACAAGATTTGAGTCTAAAGTCAAAACCTGATTTCTCTAACACTTCGCTCGCCGTTGGTTCATTTTCATTTTCATTTTTTTCTTCATTCATTTATTCTTCCTCCTTAGTTTTCTCAAATAGATAGGTCGAGAAGCCACTCTTACACGCGCACCTGTAACAATAGTCCCGCGCGTAAGTTTTACCTGTCTCGCTTGATTGAATTATTACTTCAAGGGTTCTTTTATTATTACAATCGAAAGCGTCGCATCTCAATTTGAGTTTTCTGTCACCTCTCGGATATTGTGAATAGACTAATCTTGAGATTTCTCTAATGTAGAATCTAGGATTATTTTCTATGTAATCCAAAATGAAAAGATTAGTATTAAGAAGATGAGGTAAGGCATCCGGCAGCATCAAAGCAACTCCCCGAATGGATTACAGTCATCTGAGCATACGCCCCACTGATTACCTAGTGCGCCGTGATTACGGCCCGAAGGAGTATCAATTTTAGGGTATTTGATTTCGCACTTACAGAAAGGACAAATCTCTTTAGCCATTCAAAGCCACCTCGCATCAACTAGTCGTCGAGGTGCGCCCTTGATTGGGCAAATGTAAATCAGACCCCTGCGGGTATTTTTTAGGGTTAAAGTATTTGCATCAATTTTGTTGATACGCAATTCTCTAATAATCAGGGAGGACACTTCGATATGAAGCCCGAAGGGTGAGGAGGGATTTTCACCCTCACTCATTTTTCCACCCCACACACAGGACAGCGCATATCTCCGCCTGTTAATCTGAATTGATTTCTGTCATCGGGACATTTACACTTCATGCTTTCACCTCCGAACTAAATCCTAAATCTTCTAAAACTTGCTCGGCTAATACTTCTTGAGCCATACCAATAAACGGATAAGCCGAATCCGCGCCGGACGCATGACGACTCTTCCAAGTTATCAAATCTTGAGCCTTTGCTTCTACTTTGTCAAGATTGACAACTTCAATTTTTCTGGATTTGTGGTAATAATCTTGATACCTGTCTTTAGCATCTCGAACGATACCTGCTCTAGTTGTATTGTCTAGCAGTGAGAACATCACAAAGGGACAAGGACAATTAGCCTGTGTTTTTGGCAGCCTGTCAATTTTTTGCTGAAAGTGAGAACGGATTCTTTCACCGTCGGGATTTGCTTTGACTAGAATGTCAATCAGATTTTCGTTGTTGAGATAATCAACAACCATCTGAAAGAGGCAAATATCGTAAGCGGGAATATCCCGAATTACCACACTCATTGAACCACCTCGTAAGCCAAAGCGACCTTGCCAAATAGTGCCTCGAAGTTATCTTCTACTGCTGCCTCATACACGCTCTTGCGTGTGCGTTTTTCATAGATAGGGTGGCTGTCATTATCTCGAATAACCCATGTGCCGACATTGGTTCTTTCTAACATTACTTCAACTCTGAAAAGAGTGTTCATGTCTATGTTCATGTATGGTCTGTAGATTGTATCTAGTGCATCAGTCTCTTGACGGCATTCATTACATATGGTTGCGGGATAGAATCTATCGTGGGACAATTCTATATTTTTCGTAATCAACAGAACGTGAGTTCTCTTGAACTTCGGTGCTTCGATGTCTAAACTACAACATGAGCAAATGAAAGGATTAATCCTCTCATGGTAGAACGTCTTTCCCTTAACGTCCTCCAATACCTCTTCCGGGGAAGAGGGCAGTCTTGTGTGTGCCTCTAGGTGGGGTGTATACCTTGCCATATATATTCATCTTAGTCTGCCCTTATAACTGCTTCTATACCCCACTCTGACTTTTGTAACCTTTTTTTACATGGTCTTAGCGCGATTTACTATATCTAGTTTCTTTTGTAACCTTTTCTTACTAGGTCTTTATTATCAACTTGAAAGTATCTTCCTTTAGAGTGTATTCTAAACCTAGAAACAAACCCTCTTTTAATTTCATACAGATACAACCAATCTTCTGTAACCTTTCTTTTGTAACCTTTAGAAAAGCCTACTGCATTCACTAGGTCACTAGTTTTGTTGGCAACTGCTTTTGTAACTTTTTAGATTCATCTTGAAAATAGTTTAAAGGTTACAGTTTTTGATTCAAAGGTTACAAAAAATAGTTACAAAAATAACCACTTGCTGTAGACCTTTTGTAACCTTTAAGCAGGTCAAAACATTTGGTAATAGGATGGCTGAGATGCGTGTCAAAAAGTTACAATATAGGCGCAGCACTTGATTACTTTTGTAACCTTTTTTAGATGCGCTACTTTTGGGGTGAAAATAACTTTTTTTTACGCGAGGACTTTTGTAACCTTTTTGCTTTTGTAACCTTTTTACTTTTGTAACCTTTTCAAAAAACTGGTGTAAAAACTACACTAGGTGTATGCGCCACTTTTGTAACTTTTTTACTTTTGTAACTTTTTTCACTTTTGTAACCTTTTTGAAAATCCACCCAAATAGCCCCAAAAGGTTACAAAAGAAACGCAAAAGGTTACAAAAAAAGGTTACAAAATAAACCACTATACTGCGAGACTTTTGTAACTAATTAGCCCCTCAAAACACTTAGTAATAGCATAAAACGAATGCAGGTCAAATAGTTACAAAAGTAAATCATGACCCTGAAATACCACAATTAAAACACCAAAAACGCTGTACTGCGGCGGTGTAAAAAATGCACCGAAAATAAATACCACAATTGACTTTTGTAACTTTTTTGCTACACTAAGTGTATTTTACAACACTTGCTCTATTTTTTACATTAAGTGTTTTTTTCTTACCTAGTGTGGAAAGTAAAGTCGGCTTTTGTAACCTTTTAAATCGCTTTTGTAACCTTTCCGGGTCCCTACTATACAGCCTTGAGTTGTATAGTGCCTTTTGTAACCTTTGACTTATTGAAAAATCGCAAAAGCAGGTTCAAAGGGGTATGAAAAAAAAGGGCCTAAAATTACCGGAAACCGGAAATAAAAGAGGTGTAAAAACTACACCGAAAAAACCGCTAAATTAGCCTAAAATCAAAGATTAATGTCAAACTGATGTTAAAAAATAGTAAAAACCCAGTAATTAGGCTAAAATCAAAGATTAGGCCGACATTGAAAAAGTGCCTAATTAGGACAGAATCAAAGATTATGGCCGCCTCGCGTCCGCAGTCCATCGAATAGGGTAAAAAAAGCCAGTAATTAGGCCACAAACCCACATTATTAAAAAATGTAAAATAATTATTATTGGGAGAAACTATGCACATTACCGGAATACGGACCGAAAACCAGAACGCACGACTGCATATGAAAAAGTGCGAAATTAGGCCAAAATCGTTCCAGAGTATACTATAAAGTAAAGGGGACGATGAGAGGTCAGGAGGCAATTAAGATGATACTTAATAATTCTAAGATTATGACGCATAAAATGATGAACGCCCCGAAGGAGTATACTTCCTTCGGTATAGAGGAGGTAGCAAATGCACCTTCAAACTGGAGTGATGTTTCAAACGTCACTCAGCAACTAGGTGACAATAAGTTCACTAAGACCCAACTAGTTCATGCTGTCAGAGCAGTAAACAGAATACTAAGACAACAGAACATAAAACCGATAGTAGTAGGTAAGAAATCGAAAGAGGACTTAGTAGACGAGTTAGACCTAGTATGTTACCAAGATACTGAGATGTATGGATTCACAGCAAGAAAGAACAAGAACCTATTACTTACAGTTCGAACATTGAAAGACTTCGCTATGGCAGGTCTACTTACTCAGGAACTAGGAACAAGAGCCTACCTTGAAATTGGTACTGGCAAATCAATCGGCACAGTTAGCAGTATTCACAACAACAAGAAGAGAGCAACTAAGACAATTACAGATAAGGAATATGTTGAAGCAATCGTTACTTCAAGTCACAAGGCCTTCAACAAATCTAACTGGGTGAATAGTGCTTGTGAGACTGAGGGCTTCGTTGGCAAATATGCCCTTGATGGATTCGGCACAGAATCAGAAATAAGATATGCTTGTAATCAGAATCATGAAGCAGTTGAGCAGGGTTCAGATGCTTGGGCTGTATGTGTTTCAGAAGTTACCGGGGTTATGTCCTATGCTGCTAAGAATACTACATCATTCAAGTGTCCTAACTGTAGAGGTCCGGCGACACTGGAAACATACCGACATTCAGTATCAAAGAAGAACGGAACCTTCCTAAGTATGCCATTGATTAAACTAACAGACTCACCATTCAAGACGATTGGTATGAGTGCAAGAACTCACATGGTAAAGAAGGAAAGAACCGAGATGCAATACGATGAGTTAGGTAATCCGATTAAATCAGAAACAATTCAATTCAGTGTAAGAGAGAAAACCGAGACTATCCAACCTCGTCTATACCCGATTCATATTCAGGGTAAAGGTGGCCGTGTTGCTAGAAAAATCAACGGCAAAACCGTTTGGCATGACGTTTACTTTCAACAACTAGTATTCGAGTCGGAAACTGCTCAATCCTTCGCTGTATGGTGTGCCGTTGAGTGCTTCGTTGGAGAAAATCCAGAACACCCTCTAGAGTCAAAGAAGATATTGAATCGAGTATTCATGCCAAGACCTTCAATACTCTCAACTATCCTAGTTAATACCCTATTGAATGATGATTCAATGTCATTTAGTAGACCTCAGAAAGTTGTAGCACTAGATGAGTTAGTTGAGACAACAATAGACACCGTAGAAGATGGGGCGGGGGTGGTCTGAGAATGACTACCTCCCCCCTCACTTCTTATTCTGATTATTATACCCCTATCGAACTTACTCTTGAAGTTCTCAATGCAGTTGTGATTCGTCCTCATAGTGATAGTCAAATTAAATGGTTCGGCCACGAATTAATCAGTTCTAATTATGACTTGAACCATTGTAACAATCATTATCATAATATCAACTACCCTACTCTAGTTAAATTATTCATTGAAACTATAGAACCAATGTTTAGACCTACCATTGAAACAAACTGGCATGAAGAAGAAGTGGAAGTATGGAATACATACCTTGCTCAACTCGAAAACCATGATTACCGAAAACCAATTCCGACTATGTATATTACAGATAATGAATGCCCATATTGTGATTCATGCACACCGGCACCATTTACATTCTCAATAGCACTTGAAATTATTGAATCGGTTGAAGATTGGATGAAAGAAATGGAACATATCAACAACATGGATAATGATTTATTATTGGCAATAATCAGAGTCCGTATTGATGATGAGTTGGAGGTGTGAGATTGACAACCTCACCCCTCACCCCTCCTATCCTCAATCAATGCCTATATTGCCCCGTTTACCTATGGAATCCGGCTCAAATCGTATGCACTGAGTGCAAAAATAGCCGTTTAGCATCTATCCTATGCCATAGTGACGGGATTACGGTTGAGCAATTGCCGTTTCCTAGCCTCTCAAGGTGGATTTAAGGCACTTAATTAACATACAGGTAAAAGTTACTGCCCGACGAAAAAGCCTCCCTTAAATGTGCCTTTAAACGGCCATTTTTGGGAGGTCTAGGTTTTTTGATGGTTTGAGTGAAAACTAGGCATCCAAAACCTACAGATACACCCCTACCCTGAATGGCTACCACCTTTTCAGATTTAAAATAATTTTTTTGAAAAAATATTTTTAGGACACTTATTGTTGGCTTGTATTGGGTTGATGACTACCGCCCCTCGTCATTAGCCCGCTTATACTCCTTACGTTTACCGTTAGGGTATATTCTCACAACTCTACTAACTATACGTCCTTTGTGTATTTCACGGCGAATCCAAGCCGGTATAGATTTAACAGTCATCTGCTTCCAATGTCTAGGAATCTCAGAAGAAAACCTATTGGCAATCTGTTCTGAGTTTTTCCAATCGTTATCAAAGAAACCTTCTTCATACATTTTGTCGAAACTGTTTTGCACACGCACTTTTCTTTTTTCCGGCCCGTGTCTCATTTTCTAATCACCCTACCACCAATACCCGAACCAATACTAGGAAGTCCTTTACTACCACCTAACCATTGACCGGCCTTTAGAGTTTTCATAACTACCGGCATATCCGGTGTTCTGTATGTAAATTGGTCTATTGCATGAGCCAAAGCCATTGTAGTATCGTTGTGCTTACCTAAATCTACAATTAACCCTTCTCTCCAAGCATGAGTTTCTAATTCCTCTAATACTATATTTACTATACGTCTTGTATCGTCACTACCGAAAGGGAATATTACAAGTTCTCTTTCAAACCATACACGCAGACGATTTAACAATCCCTGCTTTAAAGTTCTGTTACTTACTTTACTTTGCCTGTAATCTACCATAGCGCCTTTTTGCACTAACAGACTTTCATACATTTGTTGAAATCCTACATCTTCGGCAGCAACAGGACAGTTACCATATCTTTTTATCAATTCTATTAGAACATCTGCTTGCTTATCCGGCGGAAAGTCATTTCTTCTCCACATATTAACAAAATGAATAAATCCTTCTTCGTCTTGTCTTAGTATAACCATAACGCTGTAATCTTGCCCTAATCCATGTGAAGGGTCAAATCCTATAACATAACGTGAATCATCCCTCTTATCAGGCTCTAGTATGTTATTTATCTTTAGATTCTTTCTTATTAGATTTCTAGGATATACTGCCGACTCATCATCAACAACTTTACACAAATACTCCTGCGCAAACTCTAAATCCCCAATAGAGTTTTTTTGTTCTAGTAAATACTCTATAGGTCTAAGTTCTTCCCATAGTGCCACAGGCTTTATTTTATCGGGGTCTGCCCTCCATTCATCCCAGTTTGGTATAGAGGACCAAATCCCTGTTTTCCAATCATCATTATCTAACATTTCAGTATGGTATATGTCATTCATAGACATAGGAGTTCCTACACAAAATAAACTAGATTTAGGGTCAAGCATAGGCATAACTACTTTACGCAACCAATTTCTTAATTGACCTAAGTTCAAATCTTTTTTAGCGTCTAAAAGAATATCATCTAAAACTACAACGCCCGGATGGTCGCCTCTAATAGCACTACCTACAGAAGTGCATCTAATAACCGCGCCATTAGTGAGATACAGTTCTGTTTTACCACCTCTAGTAGTATCTAAGTATTTACTCAACTGAGGGTGTTTTGTTAAATCTCCTCTAATTTCCGCTAAACGTCTAATTGCAGTATCTCTACTGGCGGAAAACAGCCATGCGTTTATAGGTGCGTTGTTGAATCTGTCAAAAAGTGCCATGTGTAATAACTTAACACCTACAGTTGTGCTTTTAGAATGACCTCTAGGTGCGACTATACATACTTTGTGAACGTAAGAGCCTTTTCTATTGCCATAAAGTTCTAACCATTCGCCAATGTGTTCACCCCAAGTATAACCTAACCAACGGTAAAAATAACCTACGTCATCTCTACTTCTTTCTAATGACAATTCTGTGCTAAAACTCATTTTGGAACTAACCCCTTTTCAAAACAATAAGGACAAACCCTTTCTAACACTTTTGCTCGCATCATACGACTGGAAGCCCAACCGCATTTGGTGCATTTAACAGACTCCCATTTAACCATGTTTCATCACTGGTGCGTATAATGTGCCTATAATCCCATCTTTTTTATCTACTAGGTGAGCAAAAAGACCTGCACGTTCTGTAACAAATCCTTTTCTGTAATGCCATCTATCGTGACCTGCTAAACTAGGCAACTGTATTACAAAACAGCCTCCTTTTTGCATCATGTGCGTATAATGCTTATGTCCGTGAAACCACATTCTGTTAGAGCATTTACCCCATAAGTTTCTTTCTTCATTAGCCATAATCAAAGGCAGGTCTAAACTCTTTACAAAGTCTCCGTGAGTAAAACCTAATAGGTTATTACCCCAAGATACATATTGCCTAGATTTAGGACTAACTAAAACGCTTACATCTTCTACATCTTGATATGCAGCCTGTAAATACAAAGCCAATGCTAATGCAGCAAATCTATCGTGATTACCCGACATAAAGACTATTTCTACTGGCGCTACCTTTCTAAGCATTTCAATATGCTCTTTTGCTAGTTCGCAACCATTCATTAATATTTGAGCAGGTGTGCCGGACATATCCTGTGCAGTTCCCGCAGTAGTTGTGCCTCCGTCATTATCTATATGGAACCAATCACTACCTGTAGCCAAAATTACTTTTTCAGGTTCGCTAGGCAATCTATTAATAAGATTCTGAGTTCTATCAAGAAGTCTTGACCTAGCCTCTTCCATATCAAAATGCACACCTACTTCATCAACCCATCCACCTTTACCATAGTGTAAGTCGGTAGGAGATATAACTACAGCATAAGGATTACCTTTAGGCATTTTAATCTTTTTAGGATTCTTTGCTACTGTAATTTTATTGATATTATCAACAAACTCATCTAAAAGCGTAGCCCGTAGTTCTCTATACTTCATAGCATCTTTTTCTATGTTACTCCATTTTGCTTTATCTATATCTACCAATAGTTTCTGTTTTTCAGAAAATACCAATTCATTTAGTAAGTCTTTCCGGTCTTTTGTAACTACCTCTTCATCTGTAAACGGTATCATACTATGTTTCCATTTGTGAGCGCGAACATATTCACCTAACCATAATTCAGGCATATTAAACTCTCTTGACAAATCACTTACAGTATACCCGCCCGTCATGTCACTATAGGCTCTTTTCATCTCACGGTGAGAATTACCGCTTATACAAATCATATGAGCCATACTATCTAAATAAGTAAGGTAGACATCTTTGCTCGCATCATAATGAGTCTTGACTCTTTCTAATGGTGCTGATAGAGGATTACTATATTCCTCTGCATCGGGTTGAAAGTTTCCTCCCCAATCTCTAATGGCAAATCGCCATGCGTCAATGCTTCTTTTAGGCTCTATACTGTTTAGAAATCTTGCGAACTCCGACGCACTACTAAATCCCTCAGTTGCATATTTTTCTATTAGGTCTGTTCCACCGTGATACTTTCCCATATAAAGAGTAGGGTATGGATAGGTTCTTAAACCTTTTTTTTTCTGTAACATACAATTCTTTCAGAAAAAATTAATGGCTTGCAGTATAGCGTTTTTTTGAATTAATTTATTTGTTCAAAGGGAGGTAATGTATTTGTCGGCTTATTCTAATACATTAACTATTATAATTACGAAGTAATTCTTCTACACCTTTGAATAAAAAAAAGAATTAAGAAAATGGGTCGCAGTAATGCTTTTTATTTTTTCTACAAAAAAGGTAAAAAATAGAAAAAATTAATCCCAAACTTTATTATACAGTCGAAAAATGGTAAAAACATGGCCGAGCGCAGTTTTTGGAATCCTTTCGCAAGAAAAGATGTAACAGCGAGTGAAAAAACAATAAAGAGGGTAGGAAGCAATCAAAAGTTTTCTGCTGTAGCAGGTATTCCTGATATAGTTAGAGATACGGAAAGATTGAGACAAGACAGTAAGTTTGACAATGAGTTTGACCTTTACGACCACATGATAAAATTAGACCCTGAACTAAACGGTGCGGTTCGCGCAGTTTCTTTGACAGCAAACAATTATGAAATAAATTACGACAAAGGTAAGAATGCTACAATTAGAAACGCTATACAAGAACTAGTAGAAGAAACACTGGATTTTGACGATGTAATGATTAACACTATGAGAAATCTTATGGTTTACGGTAATGATATAAATAAATTAGTGGGTAAAGAAGGTATTGGTATTACCAATCTACAAAACCTACCAATTAAACAAATAACAATCGTTGATGAAAGAGGCGGCTTAGGTTCTTACTTTGTTGCTGATGAAGATAATCCTATTATTGATTCTGTTACATATATGGTTAGAGAAGGAACTATGTATGAAAGAGAGATACCTAACGCAGAAATACTACACGTTAGGGTAGATTATAGAAGTAATTGGTTTACCGACAACAAAGGTCGAAAGACCTATGGTGTATGGGGCGCTTCCCGATTTACGTCACTTAAGCAAGCAATACGAATGAAATACAACACAATGAACAACCGTATCTCATTGGAAGATGCTATGACAAAACAATACATTACTATTGACAAATCTGCAATCGAACATATACAAGACCCTGCTGAACAACAGGAAAGACTTCTTTACATTATGGATGAGGTAATAACTTTGTTTCAAGGATTAAGAGGCGACCAAATACCAGTTCTTCCTCATTACGTTGAATTACACCACGTTGATTTAGGTAACGCTTTGCCTAACTCAAGTGATTTCTTAGACAGTGTTAATGCTGATATTGCGGCTGTATTACAAGTGCCAAGAGTAGCAGCAGGTCAAGAAAAAGGTTCGACGTTTGCTGCAACATTCAACGCAAACCTGTGGGCTGTTCAAGCAATTAGCCGTATGCATAGAATCCTCCAAGATAGCACAATGAAGATTTTTTCTGAGCATTTGAATCTTATGGGTATAGAACATAAAATGAAAGATTTACCTACAATCACCTTTGACACTATGGATAGTGAAACACCGCTAAACGTAATGCAGAGAATGGTTATGGGTTACACAAATGGTATTCTAACACTAAACCAAGCACTAGAAGGTCTTAGTCTCCCGTCTGCTAAAGACGGGGATGAAAGAAAAGATGTTAAAAGTCCTGAAAGTGTAGGTGAATTACCTAGACAAAACTCCCAACCTTCTGCACCAACAGAAGATGGTGAAGAATTATGAAAGTATTAGTTGCCTGTGAGTTTTCGGGGAAAGTAAGAGATTCTTTTATAAAAAAAGGTCATGAAGCATTAAGTTGTGATTTGTTACCTAGTGAAAGTAATTTAGGTGAACACTATCAAGGAGATGTTAGAGACATATTAAACGATGGTTGGGATTTGATGATTGCACACCCTCCTTGCACTCATTTATCTGCATCGGGTGCAAGATGGTTTAGTGAAGGACTTAAATCAAGACAATTACAAATTGACGCTTTGGAGTTTGTGAAGGTCTTAATGGATGCGCCTATAGAAAGAATATGTATAGAGAATCCAGTATCAATAATTTCTACTCAAATAAAACAACCGGACCAAATAATTCACCCTTATATGTTTGGGCATGACGCAAGAAAAAGAACTTGTCTTTGGTTAAAAAACCTCCCTACATTAATACCTACAAAAGTAGTTGAACCTCTTTTAGTAACTTACAAAGGTAAAACATTTTCGCATGATTATGGAGGCGCTGATTTAAATTACGGTAAAAGAAGGTCCGTCACTTATGATGGTATTGCTAACGCTATGGCTGCACAATGGGGTTCCGTAAAAAATGGAGGGCTTAATTTTTGATACCTGAAATACAATTTTTTATTTATTCACTTCTTATGGCTGCATTAGGATGGGTTTTAGCGACAATATTTAAAAGACAGACTAAAGGAGGTAAGGTCATGGGGAAAGTTAAACTTACCAATCCAAATGAAACACTCATGCTAATTTTTGGTATGGGAGTAGTTATGGCGTGGGTTATAATAGCAACGGCAGCATCTTATTATAGCGTAGTCGAACAAAGAGATATATCAGATTCACAATTAACAGTTATTGGTCTATTAGGTGGTCCGGCACTTCTTATAATTACCAATGTATTAGATTTATTCAAAGGTAATGAAAGTGCCAAGATTGCAGTATTACCTGATAGACTTAATGCTGATGTAGCATCTACTGATGCAGCGAAAAACCACACTCGTAAATTAGAAGAGTTAAAACTACAACACGATTTAGATATGGAAGCCATGCAGCAAAAACATAGTTTAGACATGGAAGCATTTCAAATTACTAAGTCCAGTAAATCTAAATAATCATAAAACACTAGGATGACCTAGTGTTATGACACTTAACGAAGTTTGTTGCATCTTATTATTTATCGCTATTTCCTTTATGGCCCTTGATACGGAAAAGTGGGGTTAATGGATAAAGACGAAGTGATAGAAAAGGTTATTGCTATATGTATGATGAGTATTTTTCTTGTGCCTTTTACTGCACCGGCTTATGAAGGCAGCCCCTTTTATGACCCCAATTTAATTACTTGTAGCACTGTTACAGGTGAAATAATAGATATGCAACCTTTTTATATTATAGTAAGAGTTGAAGATAACTATACTAATATTAACGAAGATTTTAAAGTATATGTTAGTCCGGCAGCATATAACAACTATACTATAAGTGATACTCATATAGAACCTATATGCACTTTATCTGATTATTCCTTATATAAAGATTTAATAGAAAGTTTAAAGCAATCGGGTATTTTAGAATAGTTAATAAGACAACAGCAAAGTTCTCCGGTCATGTCGTGCGGTTGCGGTTGTAGTGGTGAAGTAGTAGCATACGAAGAATGGGAAGAAGAAGAAGATGTTACAGCAGCAGAATATCAAGGTCGCTCAGTAACACTCAATAAACCGTTTAGAACAAGTGGTGGACCTAAAAAGTTCGCAGTATATACTAAAAATGGTAGTGGCACTGTAGTTATAGTAAGATTTGGCGACCCTAATATGGAAATCAAAAGGGACGACCCTGCTAGAAGAAAAGCATTTCGTTCAAGACATAACTGTCAAACACCCGGACCAAAATGGAAGGCACGTTATTGGTCTTGCAGACAATGGCGTGGTGGTAAAAAGGTTGAAGCAGAAGATGGTAGTCCTTGTGGATGCGGTTGTAATGACGAAAATGCAGAAGCAAAAGATGCAGATGACCCTTGCACATCAGGTTACGAACAATACGGTATGAAAATGAAAAATGGAAGAAAGGTTCCTAATTGCATTCCTATTAAGAAAAGTGCTGACGAAGTAGAAGCAGCAGAACCTACACCCACAAGCACAGAATCACATGACGAATACATGACACGATGTCAAGAAGCAGGTTACTCTAAAGAACAATGTATGAAAGCACACGAAGGACATGATTTTGGCGAAGAAGCAAGTTATGACGACAAAAAGAAAAAGAAAGGTTATGCAGAAGAATGTGGTTATGGGGAAGAAATGATTGAGGGAGAATGCAGAAGAGTTGCAGTATCATTAGATTTACAAATAGAAGATATGACTATACAGGTGGAAGCATCTGCTAACGGTGATTCTAAAATTAGAATAGAGGGTATAGCATTTCATGAAGGCAAAAACAAAAACAATTGGTCCTTAACAAAAGAAGGGGCTATAGCAACTATAAAACAAATGATAGGTGCTGATGTAACTTTACTACATCCAAAACCTAACGAACACGGTGCGGGCTTTACTAGAAACATGAGTGGTGATGTAGAAGAAGCCACAGTTGGATATATTGAAAGCGCAGAATTAGTAGAGTTAGGCGAAGGTAAATGGAACGTAAGATATGTTGCGTATGTTGTTAGGGATGAATTATTCCCTAGTTTAGAAGCAGGTCTTTGGTCTAGGGAAGGTTACGGCGTTTCAATAGGAGGTAGCGGAGTCCCTATTTCGGCGGAAGAAAATAATATAGTTTTTGGTGAGGATTTCACTTTCGACCATCTAGCAATAGTGCATAAACCGGCTTACCAAAGGGCAAATATAGAAAAAGTGGAAAGAATAGAAGAAAAGGATGCTAAGGCAACCTTGATAAGTCATTCTTTATCTGCAACAGTCATAAAAGGAATGGAATACAGTATGTCCGAAGAAGTAGAAACTACAATTAATGACGAAATGGAAACTCTCAAAGCAGAACTTGTTTTGGCTAACGCTACAGTAGCGGAGTTCAAAGCAGAAAAAGTTGCTAGAGCAGAAGAAGAAAGAAGTGGATTTGTTGCACAAGCAACAGAACTAGGTATGTCGGGACACGAAGATTTGTCTACTGGCACTCTAAAATCACTTATAGCATCTTGGGAAGAGGCGCACCCTGCACCTACCCCAGTTGAGATGACACCTATTGCATCAGAAGTAAAACCTACTGAGACAATTGTGGAAAGTTCAACAGAATCTACAGCAGTAGTAGCAAACTACCTAAACGGTAAAATGATTTCTACTGACGAACAAATCTATGCAAGAGCATGGAACGCATGGGCTAGTGCTTGGAACAACACATTAGGCGTTGAAGAAAGAAAATCAATGGCAGCCCCTATCTATTCCCAATTAAAGGAGATGAGATAAAATGGTAGCATATTCAGGAAATGACCCGGTAAACGTAGTAGATATAGCAGAAACTTTCGCAAGCAAAGGACTTTTAGTTAAGTATGGCGCAGGTGGAATACTAATGACAGCAAGTGTAACTGATACACCAATCGCTTACACAATCGGAGAATCAAGCCGAGATGCAAACCAAGCATTAGAAGCAGCAGGAACAGGAACAGTATCAGTAGTTTCTCTTGACGGTATTTGCTATCTTAAAACAGGTGCAGCAAAAGCAGCACCTAAGTTTGGAATGTCCGTATATGTTTCACAGACTGCTGACGCTAACGGAACAGTCACAATAGATGACGCAACCAATTCAGCAGTATTCGTTGGATTCTACTTTGGTGGAGAAGGTGCAATAGCATCGGGAGATTACATTCCTGTATCTTGTTAGATATATGAATTAAATTATAGGAGTTGAAAAAATGGTAAACAATACATTAGAGCAAATATTAAACGTCGAAGCAGCAAAAGGTCCTTTCGGAGTAGAGGATTCAGTCTTAGAGCAAACTCTAAGAGATTTCATACAACTACAATCAAACACAATCGCTATCGCAACTGACTTAGTTGGTTCAAGAAGCGTTTCTTGGTTAGAGTTCAAGTGGTATACAGGAATAACTGGAACATTCAGTTACCCATTAGATGATGTAGCACTAACTGACCCAACAAACATCGGAACAGCAAACTACACAACCAAACTTGAAAAAGGACAGGGTAGAGTTACTTTCCTAGATGCAGTTCGCCTTCGTGGTGAAACATGGGAGAACATTGACCGCCAACAACTTGCTATCGTAAGAGCAAGGGCTGATTTAATTGACAACCACATTCTAGGTAAACTAGTAGGTGGCGCAGGTCAAACAGAAGCAGCAACAGCAGTATTCGGTTCGGCTAACGCAGATGAAGAATCAGACTTGTTAGATGCTATGGATAAAATCTTTGCTAACGCAAAGGTTACAGGTAACGAGCCAATGGCTCTTGTATTACCTGCTGATAAAAGGTCTGCACTTTTGAACACAACACTATACGGAAACGTAGTTGAGTCACTAGCAGACCATTTGGCTAGAATCGCAAGCCTAAGAATCTACTACACAAGAGATTACGGTGCAACTGGCGCAATCGGAAATGACGGATTACTATTAATTCCGGGCGCAGAAACAGCCGAGTTCTTTTCATACAACGGTGCAGGTTTCCAAGAGACAGAATTAACAAGATTGCCGGGTGTCGGTTTCGATTGGCTATTAACTTCCTACATGGGAAGCGTTATCCACGAACACCAAGACGGTGCAGCAGCAGGTAAGAACAACCGAATCTGTAAAATTACTGGCGTAAGGGCTTAAGGAGGCATAACATATGCCTCAAAACCGTAAATTACAAAACTTACTTTCGGGTAAGAATGCTAGCGTATCAGCAGATGCAACCGACGGGGCTTTACCTTTAATCTATGCAATAGAGATTGATGGTGGGGCAACTGAATCAGTTACACTTACTGTTAATAAAAAAATTAGAGTAGCAGATGTTTGGATTCAATTGAACTCAGACGGTGGTTTGGATGCAAATAACATCCAAATCTTTGATGCAACCGATACTTCACTTTGTGGCTCTATCATAACAGGAACATCAGCAGACACAGTAATTGTTAGAGCAGCAGCATTAGCAGATAACGTAGCAACTATTAGTGCTAACGGCACTTTAAAGTTTACATCTACATCATCTAACAACACAGCACCGGCAGTTACAGTATATGTTTTATGCTATCCAGTTGCTTAGAATAACTAAAGGGATTTAAAATGGAAAAACAAGAAGGGGCGAAGCCAAAGAAAGAAACTAAGGCTTCTCTAGTAAAGAAGTTAAACGCGGCTGACATACCTGTTCCTAAAGGGGCAAGTATTGAAGATATGAAACACCGTTTAAAATATTATAAAAGTGGTGTAGGTTACTTAGTTAGACCGCATAAGTTACAATCTAAAAAATATAAAAACCATCCTATGTCATTACTTACAGATAAAAGTGGTATCTATTGGCTACCTGCTAGTGAAATGGCGGAAAGGATAGTTAAGACTAAATTAATAGTAGTATTAATGAGAACTAACGAACCTTCAAATGACGCTACTATAATAGACATACCAACAGACTACGCGGAGAGGTTCGGATATGGCAGTAACGACAAGTCAAATTAGAGATTTACTTAACAGACCTAGAGGTCTTAACGAAGGAACTATTACTGAATATATCACTATTAGAACTGCCGAGGTAAACAAAAAGGCTCGTAGGGCCGAGTTTGTAGGAGTCACAGCAGAAAACGCACCAACAGATGTGTTAAAAGAATCAGCAGTAAAAATGTTGGTTTGTGCAGACTGTCTCAAAGTATTAATAGATACTATTCCCGCATTAGTGCCTGAAAAAGATAAAGGCACATCTGATATTAGATTCGCAGCACAGTTAAAGTCATTTGAAATGGCTGCTTCTAGTGCTTTGAAAAATATAGAAGAGAAAGGTGGAACTGCTTTTAAAGTAAAGACTACCTCTAGTAGAGTAGGTGGCACAGTCGGTAGTGCTTTGGCAGGTTCTCTCACACAAGATTGAGGGATAAGTCATGGCTGATTATTACTGGAAAGGCGGAACTGATACCGAATCACAAACCGCAGGTAACTGGGTTACAGCAAGTGGTGGCTCAACACTACATACTACTATACCCGATTCTGATGATATTTTATATTTTGATGTTACAGCAACTAAAGAATGTATATTTACTGGTGACAGTGTATCATATATATCTATTACTATAAAAAACACATTTACTCATGCAGTTCAAATTAATGGTAGTATAATTAGTCTAAACGGTCTTTGTGTAGAAAAATCAGGAATATTAAAATCTTCTACTGCTAGCATTATTAGATTTCACAGCACCCCTATTTATAGAACTTTAAGTAGTGGAACTAACGACAATTATATTAAAATCTTAAATACTGATAAAACTTTAGACTTTAAAACATTAGGTATGTTTAGTAATTCTACTAGTAGGGCTAATTTATCTTTTTACTTTGACCCGCCTAATGGTTCTACTTTTGTTTTACAAAATGGTGTATACCCTAATATACTTATAGAATGCCTTCTTAATAGTGTCGCTACTTTTAGTCCTCAATTTACTTATGACGTAGAAAACACTGTAGGGACAGCAGAAGATTATAATTATAATAATTTTCCTCACGTTGATATTCTTAATTTAGGTATAGATGATTCAATAACTGTTTCACCACGAACTAAAAATGTAACAGATACACAAAAAATATATAGAGTAAACGGTAGTTTAACACTTACTAATAACACATTTAAGTGGGGATATACTGAATTACAAATAACTCCGTTCTCATCGGGCAGTAAACTACCTGTAACCGGAGAAGTTACTTACGGTAACAATAATACATTTAACACTCAATATAAAAAATTAACTATTCTTCCTTCTTCTACGTCTAGTCATTATTTTTCTCTAGGTAATAATTTAATATTAGGTTGTGAAGAATTAGATATACAAGGTAACGCTAGATTATACGGTCCTGTATATGGCGACGGTAATTCTGCTGAAATACATATTACTAACAGACCTACTATAGACGGTGATTGGAACTTTACACAAGTAGCAGAAGGTATATACAGAAATAATGGAACAACTACACCTAGATATTCAGTTCCTCATGGTGGAACTGGTAAAAATACTATAACTTCTAAAGCATTATTATATGGTAACGGTCAAGGACCTTTAACCGAATTAACAATAGGTTCAGAAGGAACTGTTTTAACTGTAAATAGTGGAACACCTACATGGCAAGCATCAACAAGTGGAACAGGTAGTGGTGGCGGAACACTTGATATAGGAGATTTAGTCCTATCAGTAGATGGGGATTCGGGGCTTATAATCATGGGTTCATTGGTGGTTTAAGTGCAAGTATTATTAAACAAGTCTTATTCGATTATATTAGAAAGGAGTAGAAAGTAATGGCACTAACAAGCAACAAAAATCTTTTTACTGCGACTACTACTCAAAGAGCAGGTGTTACACCTACTAAAGAGCAAATATTTTTAGACACTAATACAGGCTCGGCTGCTAACGGTTTGTTTATCGGTGATGGTTCAGTAGCAGGTGGTAGAGCAGCAGATGTTAGACCGCTAGAAACAAAAAATGCTAATTATACATTTACTAGAGCAGACGAAGCACGAATGGTTATACATACTAATTCTTCTACATATACATACACAATACCTACTTATGCTTCCGTTCCTTTTCCAATAGGTTTAACTGAATTACAGGTTATGAATGAAGGTAGCGGTAATATTACTATTGCTACTGACGCGGGAACAGTTGTTAGTCTTGTAGGACAAGGAGTTAGTAATGCGGGAACAGGTGGAACCTTTACTCTAACACAGAATCAAAAAGTTTTCTTGAGACAAAGTGCAGTTCAAGATACTTGGATTGCATATCAAAATAATGCTACAGGGCCAACGGGACCACAAGGTGCGACAGGTGCAGCAGGTCCTCCCGGTCCAACCGGCGGTGCGGGTCCTCCCGGTCCAACAGGTTCAACCGGACCTACAGGTCCTACGGGGCCACAAGGTTCTCAAGGAATACAAGGGGTAACAGGTTCAGTAGGACCGACAGGTTCGGCAGCAGGTGTAGGAACACCAACTATTACAACGGGTACTTTAGGGGTAAATGTAAGTGGGCCGAACACGGCAAAAGTGTTTGAGTTTACGGTGCCTTTAGGTCCGGGCGGTCCTATAGGTCCGGCAGGTACTAGAGTAGGTTTAGTTTGGAAGTTTTCTACTACTGTAACAGAAGCCGACCCCGGTTCAGGGTTTATGAGATTTGACAATGCTACATTCGCTAACATTACTGAAATATTTATAGATGAAGAAGATGCA
>Ga0209337_1000099_pt1 | contig 71378 bp, 57 predicted proteins | sample LinPmetageLP53_FD_184044 | JGI IMG/M metagenome (GOLD analysis project Ga0209337, IMG submission 184044) | Marine viral communities from the Pacific Ocean - LP-53 (SPAdes) (version 2) | ecosystem: Environmental > Aquatic > Marine > Oceanic | place: Pacific Ocean | collected 2010-02-08
GCTGACGCGCAACGGGCACTTAACCTGAGGCCAAGAAAATGCCTCGGGTATAGACAACCCTTAGTTGTTTTTAATGAACTACGCAGCGCAGCTTAATTTAGCGAGTGGTGCACTTCGGAGTTGAATTCGCGGGTTTAAATTCTTGGAAACAATCTATTTTTGATAGTAATAGAGATGAATACTTCGCTACATTATTTTGTCAAGGAGGATTCCCAAGAGCAATATTAACTGGAGACAATGAAACTCATTTAAGACAGTATCTTATCAATCTAATTGAAGAATATAGCCGTTTTCACCTAAGCAAATCATCATACGAACTAGCCAAAGAGTTTTTGCCTAATTTGCCGAAAAGTTTACAACAAAACTCTTTGGCAAAACTAGCTGCTTCCCTTTTAGATGATCTTATTTTATTGAGGGATGAATATCACCTTTATGCAGTAAAAGATCCTGTTTTAGAGTTGGAAGCTAAGAATTCTAATTGGAAGAAAGATTTAAAGTTTCTTTTAGATGATGATGAAGCTACGGAGTTAATGCGAGTTCTACTTAGAAGAGCTGCTAGCATTGTAAAAAGAGAAAAACATCCAATTAGAATTACACGTTTCTTACGCGAAGGGCAAGAGGGATGGCATTTAGAGGCGCTGGTTTATTTAAATGCAACGATAAACCCTGATGATCTTAATGAGCAATTAGGAAATGTTGAACTACCAAAGTTTTTTGATTTATATTCAATAAGCGCAACTCACGAAAGAAAATTGTCAGCCTCTTTCAATTTAAAATCTGATGGAGCAGAACGCTGGCAAGTATCTCGTAAAACTGTCAATTACTTTGGAGAGCCAGCACAAAATGAACTTAGCTTTGAGTTATGGAGTGAAGATAAAAAGCTAACGTCAAACATCTACTACCGCGGAGAGGCATTATCAAATGAAATGCCGTGGATTTTTGCATCAGCTTCAAAAGGCTTGATGTTCGTTGGGCAAGGTTCTGTAAAAAGCCATAGTGAAAAAGTATACATAGTTTCTACAGCAGAGCCTGTACCTTCAAATGCATTATCGACAGTCGAGCATGTTGGTACTATTGCTGGAGCTGAACAAGCTGTTTATGAAGTATATGGAAGTGCCAAAGTATCAACTATTCATGGTTCATTCAAAGTTATCACTGATTGCGTTAGTACTAATGTGGTTTTATGTCAGGTAAAAGGTGCTTTAGAGCCATTAGCTGTCGATGACAAAGTTTATAAAGGGCTACCAATACTTTTTTCCAATCTAGACGGTAATATTACTGAGATCCCTGTAGAAGAGTTGTTTTGGAAAAGCAAAGAGCAAGATAAAGTTAGCGCATGGCAGGCTGATAATGTGTTTGGTCGAGGTAATGTTATCTGGAGTAAAGATGGTGACATACTTTGGCAGTCAAACTTGAATGTAATTCCAGAAAAATCTAATTTTACTCATAACCTAAATGGTGCTGGTAGACTTGAAGTTAATGTAATTAATTTTAAAAATGATGGTGTCGCTTTATGCCAATCTCAGGAACGTTGGCTAAGGAGTGTTGAGCCAGCTACTTTTGGGCAAAGGCTGGATATACAGTTGCCTAATGGTATTGCCGCTTCTATCAGTGCTGACTTGCGTTGGCCAAATTCGGGGGCATTATCTTTTGAAATACCTACTGGACAAAATGGACTTTGTTTAATTTCACCTTCAGGCCGTCCCTTTGCAAAATATCAACGAATATGTATTGATGATCTATATCGTTGCTCGCTAAAGGTTGTATGTGATAACCAGAGTGCTATATGGGGCTTTAAGGTTAATGCTGTTTTAATGAAGGTGAATAAGGGTGAACAACGTGATGAAATTAAAGTCTCATTAAATGAACATTTACGTTTTGGAGATATTGAGATATCACCCGTAATGCTAATTGATTGTCAGGTGCTTATTAAGTTAGCAAATACGCTATATTCTCAATCTGATAATACTTGGGACTTCGTTAGTTTTCGTGTGGAAAATAAAGATTTAGGATACCGCTGTGATTTAGCACAAGTGTATCCGGACAGACATTTAGCTATACCTGTTGCTAATGAAAAAAGAGTAAAGGAAAAATTCTTTATTAGTAATATTAAAGTACATCAACATCCAGAATCTATGGGCTTAAAACTTCGTCCAATGTGGAAGTTGAATGAATGTGAAATTGATATGGTGGTTGAGTATGATGAAGATCATAAGAAAACTTTCAATGTACCTAGTGATTTGGAGGTCGGTCCTTGGCTTGTTTTTGCAGATCCTGAACATAAAGTTCAACCTACTGTAGTTACAATTTGGGGTGAAGATGTCAGCTTTGATGAAACGTTAACTTGTGCAATCAAAAGTAATAATTTGGGATGGTTTCATGATGTTTTAAAACTGATGGAACAAGACCCTACTCATAAAGCCTGGGATGAAATAGAAATATTTATTGATTCTTTAACTCTTGTTAGAGCAAGCACATTTAATGTATTCATTCATATGGTGAATTACCCCAAGCTTTTTGCATTGTTACTATTTAGAAAGTCAGAACAAGAATGGTTTGAAGATGTTTGGAAACTGCAAAATCAGCTTCCATTTAGTTGGTTTTGTCTAGATTTAGAACATTGGTCCTCAGCTATGGATAGCCTTATAGCCAGAATAGACCGTGACGTTTCTTCTTTAGGACTTGACGCTGTGATATCGCAACAACTAATGATGATGCAGATAGAAGATTTTTTGGAAAAGCTGTCTTCTAGGGGGGAAGGCTTTGCAACGATTGCCGATATTCTCAGGTATAAAAAAATAGGTAAAACATGTGATTGGATTAAAAGTCACAGTGATGATTGGAAATTAAACCAATTTGATTCTTTTCATATGGCAAAAAAGGAGTTGTTCGAACGCCAAAATGGAAAGTTTATTTGTCGAATTCAATCTGCTAGAAAAGATGAAGAATTCAGGCACGAATTAAAACCAAACCTAATGAGAGCTGTATTGCCTCAAAAGCTTTATTGTCTGTTAATAAATCCAACCATTCCAGAGCATGTATATAAAAATCAATTTTTTATGCTGGAATTACCAGTTTTGACCGCCTACTGGTCGATTGGTCATTTAGATTCCGTAGATGATTTTCCGGTAAGTTATAAACCCTTTGGACGTTTCTTACAAGTCGCAATTTCTAGATTACTTTCTGAAGATAGAGAATGGGTTCACAAATCATATAGCTTGGCTCTTCAAGCTAGTTTTTTAATTTCCAAGGATTAGGTCTATGACTAAGAACATTCGGTTTACTGAGTTATACGAAAACATTTGTGAGCGAAGCTCTCAAGCAATATTAAGCAGAATGAGGTTACGAAATTCATCTCTTCGTAACTATATTCACCAGGAGTTATCTGCAAGATTTGGAGAAGGTAATAGCCTTTTAGCTGATCCTATTTTTGAGGCAATGTTTGGCTGGAATCCTTCACAGTCATCGCTGCTAAATATGGTTGAGAAGAAAGCATTATCCACTTCATTCTTTAATAACTTAACAACCCCTCCGTTGCCAAAACCAGTTGATGATGAAGATTATAAAAAAGAGCTTTCTCATAGATATTGTAATGACATTAAAGAAGATTACACCTGGCCAGAAGCTAGACCACCTTATCAACATCAATTAGAAGCTTGGGATCATTTAATGAACGATGATGTTAAGTCGGTTGTTGTGACAAGTGGTACAGGTTCTGGTAAAACGGAATGTTTCCTCGTGCCACTGTTAAATGATTTAGCAAAGCAAGCTGAAGAATCCAGAGACGATTTAGTTGGGGTGCAGGCACTTTTTCTATACCCACTAAATGCTTTAATTAATTCTCAACGAGAGCGATTAAGTGCTTGGACAAGAGGATTCGAAGGTAAAATAAAATATAGCTTATACAATGGCGATACTGATACTAATCCTCCTAAAAAAGATATATTAAGGAAGGAACAAGCTGATACCCCCGAGAGAGTTAGATATAGAAAAATTATTAGAAATACTCCTCCTCCAATCTTGTTAACTAACGCAACAATGCTTGAATATATGTTGGTCAGACAGGAAGACCAACCAATAATTCAGCAATCTGAAGGACAGCTCAAATGGATTGTGTTAGATGAAGCACATACTTATGTAGGGTCGCAAGCAGCAGAAATCTCATTATTGTTAACCCGCGTGATGCATGCGTTTAAAGTAAATCCTAAAGATGTTCGCTTCGTGGCCACTTCAGCCACAATTGGTGATAAAAATAATCAAGATAAAACAAATGAACAGTTAAAGGCTTACTTAGCGAAGCTAGCTGGTATTGAAACAACACAGGTTCATGTCGTTAATGGTGATCGTTTAATCCCTGCCATAAAAGAGAATGATTCAAGCGATAAACTCGATATTGAACATGCGTCTGCATTAACAAGCAGTGAGTTATTTAGTTATTTATCTAGATCGCCTGTAGCTAAAACTTTAAGAACAAAATTAACAAAGATGCCTATGGATTTAGCTGATATATCTAAGGTTCTCTGGCCTATGGATAATAAGTTAACAACTAATCAAAAGAGAAAATCGTTGTTACTGATTGATTTGATGGCGAAAGCATATTCGAGCCAATATGGTGATCCCCAAGCATTTTTACCCGTCAGAGCACACTTTTTTCATCGAGCACAAAAAGGCATTTGGAGCTGTATTGATATCCACTGTCCTGAAAAAAAAGGGACTCCGCTAGAAAGTGGTTGGGAGTTTGGCAAAGTTTACCTAGAGGAGAAGCGACATTGTGATTGTGGTGCCCCAGTATTTGAGTTGGCTCATTGCTCTGGTTGTGGAACAAGCTCTCTAAACGCTGAGGAGTTAGTTGTATCAGGAGGTAAAAGGCAGTTAAGTGTAAGGATTGGTGAGTTACTTGACGATTATGCTGATGAAGTAGAGCAACAACCAGATGATTCGGAACAAGAAGAGCCAGAAGATGAAGTATTGATGGCTAAACATGCTCAAATTTTTTCACCGTTAAAATCAGAAAAAGGTATTAGATATTTAAATTTCAAAACTATGGCACTTTCATCTTCTTTTGAAGAAGATAGCTATGCGATCAGCGTTATCACTAACGATGATCATGATGGTTTACGCTGTGCCTGCTGTGAAAAAGTTGAAAAACAAACGGGTACGAACTTTAAACGAGCAATACTCGGTGCGCCATTTTTAATGGGGACAGTCGTACCTACTATGTTAGAGCATGCTCCAGGAAAAAGTGATGATGTAAAAGATCTTCGTGGTAAACGGATGATAACTTTTACTGATAGTCGTCAAGGCACCGCTCGTTTTTCAGCGAAAATGCAACTTGATTCCGAGCGAAACTTTGTTCGTAGTTATGTTTATCATCGTTTGGCAAATTTGAGCGAACAAAATGAGTTGGATGAATCGACAAAGGGAATAATAGATGCTCTAAAGTCTATAGGGAAAACAGACGAAGAAATCATGAATGCTGTCCCAAAGTACCGTGATTCAAAATCAAATACCACATCAGTTTCATGGTTTGATTTAGTAGAGCAGTTATCAAGCACGGATGAAATTCAATTACTTTCAGGTGCAATAGAAGCTGAACTAACAGACGATCAAAAAGATCAGTTACAATCGGGTGAATATGCTGATAAAGAATCACAGCTGTCAGATCCAAAAAATTTGGCAAGATTATTTTTGTATCGAGAGTTTGCCCGTAGGCCAAAGACACAAAACAGTTTGGAAACAATGGGACTTGTTTCATTAACATACCCTGATATAGATTCTATCATCGAAGAACCCCAATCATGGCGAAGTATTGGTTTAAATAGCGTTGATGATTGGAAAGACTTCCTAAAAATCTGTGTAGATTTTTGGATACGTGAGAATACCTTTGTTGATATCCCCAAGTATTATTTGAACTGGATGGGGGCACGAATTATGCCTCGAAGCTTAATTAGTTCTGATGACTCACCAAGAGATGAAATAGAAAAGAAAGCGCTACGTAAATGGCCTATCGCTAAGCCAATAGGAAGTATGCATCGACTGGTTCGAATGTTGGCAAAAGCGACAGGATTAAATCCAAAGGAAAACTGTACACTATTCAATAATGTGCTGGGTGATGCCTGGAAAAAACTACTCGAAAAACATATCTTAGTTAAAGATTATAAAGATAGAGGCTATCGCTTAAATTTTGAAAAGGTAGCAGCTCCTCAATTAATGACTAATGGTTGGTTGTGTCCTTATACAAGCCGTATTTTAGATACTACATTAAAAGGTATCTCCCCTTACTTACCAAATGAAGATGAACGATTTGAGTACTGTACAAAAATAGATGATTTAATTTCAGAAGAGTTTATTGAAAAAGGTAGAGAGCAAGGTTACTGGAGTGATTTGAATGACCGTATTCTTGAGGGGGTTAGTTTAATACGTGCGGCAGAGCACTCTGCGCAACAACAAAGTTCGCGTTTAGCCGGATTAGAAAATGCCTTTAAGTCTGGGAATCTACAGATTTTAAGTTGTTCAACAACGATGGAGATGGGGGTTGATATTGGCTCTCTTTCAATGGTTGTTATGAATAATGTTCCACCTAGTCCTGCGAACTATTTGCAGCGTGCTGGTCGTGCTGGTCGTAGGCAAGAGTCTACGGCTATGGCATTAACGTTTTGTAAATCAACGCCTCATGGTGAACGAGTTTTTTCTCATCCTAAATGGCCCTTCGAAACCCCCATTAATGTTCCGATTGTTTCATTAAATAGCAAACCTTTAGTGTTAAGACATATTAATTCACTAGTGCTTTCAACTTTTTTAATGTCAATTTATCAAAGGGACGAAAGTATTTTACAAATGCATGCAGGGACATTCTTTCTCGAACCTGAAACTGGTGGAAAGTCTGTTGAAAAACAGTTCCAAGAATGGTGCTCAACGGAAGCACTTACTAATAAAAGGTTACTTGGAGGTATAACTCAATTGCAGTTTGAAACAGTCTTTTCACTCTATGACTGCAAACGATTAGTTTCAATGGTGCAGGAAGAGATGCTCGAATCTTGTGGTAAGTGGATGAAAGAACATGACTCATTGAGTTTTCAATTAAGTCGTTGTGATAGCACTGGTGTTGGTGAGCCAGCGCTAAGAAAACTATCAGGGCAACTAAAGCGTTTAAAGGAAAATTATTTATTAACTGAGTTATCGGGAAGTGGTTTTTTACCAGGATATGGCTTCCCTACAGGTGTTGTTGCACTTGTAACGAACAGTAAAGATAGTAAGGAAAATAGAAATACCGTTGGTAGTAAGCAAAATAAATTTCAGCGAAGAGGCTACCCTAGTCGAAGTTTAGAGGTCGCCTTAAGGGAATATGCACCAGGTGCGGAAATTGTATTAGATAGTGTTGTATATCAATCACAAGGATTACAGTTAAATTGGAAAATGCCATTTAGTGAAAATGAAATTACTGAACAACAGTTATTTAGAGTTTCATGGGAATGTAACGAATGTCACACCACTAGTACTTCTCTAACTAAACCTGAATACTGTACAAATTCGGAATGTTGTTCAAGTGATCTTAAATGGCAAGAGTATATTGTTCCGTCAGGTTTCACCGTTGATTATAGTACGCCATTACATAATGACTATACGCAACCTAGATACTTGCCATTCAAAGAGCCTAAAATATCTTTAGAAGATGCTATGTGGCAGCCACTACCGAATCCTGAGCTTGGTCGATATAGAACCAATGATAACGGAAAACTGTTCCATTTTAATGAAGGGAATGGCGCAGGTTATGCGCTATGTTTATGTTGTGGTAGAGCTGAAGCTTTGGATAACAATGGTGGTGTTTCTAAATTAACTAAACAGCATAAAAGGCTGCAAGGTACTAGTATTGATAACAGTATTTATTGTCAAGGTTCTGAAAACTCTTGGGCTATCAAGCAAAGTAAATTTGGTATCGATAATAAAGTGACGCACTCATTTATGTTGGGGCATGATGTTCAAACTAGTATTTTCGAAATACAAATTAATGATCCAAGTACAGGTAATACTATTTTTGACTCTAAACTAATGTACACCCTTGGGGTGGCCATAAGAACAATGCTGGCGCAGAAAGCTGGTATTACAACCAATGAGTTAGGTGTTGCTGTTCGTGATGTGACGCAAAGTGGAGGTTTAAAAACTACAAGCTTATTCTTATATGATATGGCATCACAAGGCGCAGGTTTTTCAACATCAATATTAAATAACTTTACTGATGTTATAACAGAAGCTAAAACTTATCTTGAGACATGTACCAACAAAGGATGTGAAGGTGCATGTCATGCATGCCTTTTAGATTATGATACACAACATGAAATTGATAACTTGGATAGAATTCATGCGAATAACTTTTTAACAACTTCTCAATTTGTTGAAAAGTTAAGGTTGCCCAAAGAACTAAGGGCTTTTGGTAATGAAACCGCTGCAGAAATGGACTGTATGTCCTTATTAATGACGAAAGTTATTGATACAGACGTAACAGGTGTTCGCATATATCTAGGCGGAGACATAAAGGATTGGGATTGGCCTGAGTGGAAGTATAAGAATTGGGTTAACCAACTTGCAATATCTAATATAGTTGTTTCCATTTATATAGAGAGGAAATATCTTGAATCCCTTCAGCCAGATATTGCCTGGGGTATTCAAAAAGACCTTGTTCCGGGTATTCGCTGGTATGCGAGTGAATATGATGCTCTACCTATTAAAAGTGGGCATATGTTGTTTGATGTTATTAAAGGTGAAAGCGTTCAGTCCTGGGGGACACTAGATAAAAATGCTTGTTTCCCTAATGAAATTTGGGGAGAGCCGTTAGATACACTTATTGTTAAATCAACTCTTACAAGTTGCAATGAACTTGTGGCCGAAGTGGTCAATCTTGACAACATATCAAGCCAGTCATCTTTAACTTCTGCAACCGTTATAGATAACGTAGGTGCTAGATTGAATTGCAATGTTCAGTCTTTTGGCGCTAACCTATTAGCGTTTATATCAGAATATGATGATAGTCTTTCAGGAAAAATATCTTGTGGTATCGAGAGTGCTTATTATTATGATAAATTTTTAGTTTCTCCCTTAAGCTCATTCTTAATTATTAGTTTTGTTGCTGCAATCAAAGAAAAAACTAATGAATTTGATCTAGAGATTTATTCTGCTTATCCGAAAAATGATCGTGAAAATAGAGCTCCAGTATGTGTGGCTGATAATTGGAAAAATCATTCTGATCAACCTTACTTTTACACCCAAGTTAGTCAAAATTTAGGGTTAACAGTTTATCCTGAAGTCTCCGAACCAAGATATCTACCACACGGGCGTTTTTTACTTCTAAAACTAAAGGATGGTACTAAAGTAAAGATTATATTTGATCAGGGAATGGGATATTGGACTACACGTTACCCATACAGATTTAACTCTTTTGATTTTACAAAGGATGAATTTGGTCAAGCTGAAGCGGTTAAAAATTGGGCTTTTAAGTTGCAAGCTGCAAATCATGATTCATATATTGCAATAAAATATGTTTAGTTTGGCAATTTGTCGACCTTGAAATAACTGATTTGTGTGATTCATAGATGAGATTTAGAGATAGCTAGATTGAAATGATCTCTATGAGTCACGCACAGTAACAGTTTATTTAAATCAAAAATGATCACTCTATCTCATAAAAAATATTATGGCTGAGGTTACTTCCCATCATCCCAGCTATTGAGAAAATCAGCTAGAACATCCCCATGGCAAACGGCAGGTTTGCAGAAGCAACCAAGCCGTTTACCCTCAAGCTTAAATACTTCTTTTTTATCAATATGTGGGAATTTCTCAAAATCAAAATCATAGCGATATTTGCGGATGACCTCTTCTCTGTCATCTCCTTCTTCATACATAGAGTAGGGGTTTCCCCAATAAGAGCCGCGACCTATGTATTCATACTCTGCTGTGCTTTTTTCACCTTTGTACTGAATCTCTCGGCTAATATTAATAACACGCGTTAGTTTTACTTTTATCAGTCGGTGGGGGATATTTTCAGTGGATAATTGTTGAACTTCGCCGCGAAACTCTTCACCGTCATCAAACACAATTGCGTGAGTAATACCTTTTAATTCATCAATATTTTGCGCACAACGCAGCTCAATATTTTCTTTGATTTCCGAAAAATAGTCATCGATCAATGAGTTGTCGTCGTGAAAATATGAAACCGACTCAACTACTTTATTTGAGATAATACGGTCCAACTTTCTATTAAACTTTGCTGCTACATTAAACAGGCTTGGATATAGGATTAATAAATTCATAGTCTTAATACAGATGTGTCACGGATAAATTTAAGTCTGTGGTTTTTTTTAAGTATTCAACCACAATGCGACGATGGCAAAAATGGGGTTCATGTTCACTGCACAATAAGCAATTGTTGGCCAGTTCGCTACTGGTGAAGCTTTTTTCAATATGTCGTTTAGACATGAGATTAAAAAACTCATATTCATAATTATCCCACGTCATACCTCCCTTTTTGTAACTATCTAACAAATCCTTTGTTGGTGCTAGGTCAGGGGCGTGCATGTATTCGGTGTTACACAGCTCTTTGAGGAAAAACTTTAAATCGTCTCTTTTGGCAAACCCAGCCAACTGCGAAACATTATTTAACCGCACATCAATTAGTCGTTTTACATTTGCAGTTTGAATGAAATTAAAAAATGTTTTCGCATTTTTTTTGGTAAAACCAATAGTGTATATATTCATTGTTTTTCCTTAATAAATAGCCGCTACAATTTTGTAACAGTGACCATCGAGGTTTTCGCCTAAACTAATACAAAGTATCCCCTGTACATCCCGTCGCTCATTAACAAGGCTGTCAAACTGCGGATCGGTTGCAGGTAGGTCATATCTAATGCCTTTGTATACAAACCTTACCCTACGTTTATTCTCAGCTGTATAATGAAGCTCAAGCCCCTCTGTCTGAACCAAGAAAAGCGATTGCTCTGGTTTGCACTGGTTTTGCACCATAGCGCTGTACGCTACACGGCATCCTTTGCCCCATAATGAAATAGGCTCATCTAGATATTGCGATAACTCATGCTGACGAATATTGTAATTTTGTTGCCACTCTGAATTTGCGGCGATTAAGTGATTTTCTGGCTGATTGAGTAATGGAACAGCAGAATCAAACTCTATCATAACCTTCTGAAGCGTTTTAACCTTGTATAACCCATATGGATTTCTACACCTAATTTGGTCGTCGTTCAAAGCATCACCGTAAACTGACGAAACAGGCCTAACCCATTCACCAGTGGCCAGACATTTTCCGGCAACACAGTGATTACCATGTTTAATTGAATTGGCTAAAACTACTATTTGTTTTGCAAGCATGTAAGGCTCCACCTTATTATTTATGCTTACTACTCCAACTATTGTGCCAATTATTAAATTTGCCGTAACCCTATGATTTGTATGGATATTATAAATTCATCAGGTTAAAACAACGAACATCAACCATAAAAATATTTACATAAATGTAATTTTATTTATGTCTTGTTTGGGTTGTTTCTTAGAAAACCTCTAAAAATCATAGTGTTATGTTTTGGCATGCATTTCGCAATATCTGATTATCCAACTAAAAAGGGAAGGCGAAGTGACTTTTATTATACGAGAAGAAGATTCAATTTATGTCATACCTGGGTTAACCAACAGTAAGCATGCCGAGCTCAGAGAAAGCCAAAGAGGTATCTCACAAAAGCAAATACTACTTGCGTATAAATTTGGCCGAATAATCCATGCCAGACGAGCGACTTATTATGTAGTGGGAAAAAGTGAAATTGAAAAATATGGTCGAGACGAGCCTGAGCTTAAATCGATGAATGGTATTCAATTGGTCGTTTCTTCAAATGGCACCTTGCTTACAGTCTATCGAAATAAAGATTTAAGGAAGATCAGGCCATATAAACATTGCCATAAACATCTGCATTGATTAGTGTTTGATGAGATGGAATTGATAAAAGTTAAGGAATATTATGAGTTTAAAAAAATTTACTATCGCAAAAGCCAGAGCCCTCCCCGTTTTAATACTCGCCGACACCAGTGGCAGCATGTCAGTCGATGGTAAAATATCGGCTTTAAATGAAGCCATTCAAAATATGGTTTCAACCTTCAAACAAGAGTCCGCTAGACAAGCTGAGATTCAAGTTGGCTTAATAACATTTGGTGGTAATCAAGCTGAAATGCACCTTCCATTAGCGCGAGCTTCAGAAATTGAAGCTATCGAGCCGCTAAATGCTATCGGCAGAACACCTATGGGCCACGCTTTTGAACTTGCAACACAAGTGCTAGAAAATAAGGAATTGATCACATCAAGGGATTATCGTCCAGTGGTCATATTGTTGTCTGACGGCATACCAACAGATGATTGGAAAAATGGTCTTGAAAAGATGACTAGCAGCGAACGGGCTCAAAAAGCGAGTCGTTTTGCGATGGCTATCGGCGAAGAAGCAAATATCGAAGTTTTAGACGCTTTTAATAATGATACTGAAGCTAAAGTATTTAAAGCGCATGAAGCAAGGGATATACACCGCTTCTTTAGAGCCGTAACCATGAGTGTTACTTCACGTTCGAAAAGCCAAACGCCAAATGAACTCACTCCAATTGATTTTGATAATTTAGAAAACACAGATGACGACTTGGGACTAGACCTTGAAGGTCAATGGTGAGAGCCGACCATCTGAACGTATCTGTGCGTGGTCCCTTACATATATCAGAAGATAAGCCTAATCAGGATTCGTCGTTAATAAGGGCCGTACACAATGGCTGGCTGGCGATCGTATGTGATGGAATGGGTTCTAAGCCTTTTTCACAAATAGGCTCAAGACAAGCATGCAGAGCAGTCATAGATACCGTTAAGTCATCACCTTTTACCATTGATAGTAAAGAACTGATTAGATCAGTATATCAACGGTGGCTATCGTACCTCGGCTCAATAAAGCCAAATGATGCAGTCACAACTTGTCTGTTTTGTTGGTTATCCCGCGACGGCAGGATCCGAACCTTTCAGTTAGGCGACGGCTTGATAATTGTTCCAAACCTTATGTCTAAATCGAATGGTTCAAATAATTTTGGAAATGAAACCACAGGCTTAGGAAAAGCCACAAAATTTTCAGACTGGAAAGTGCAGTCTTTTACTTTGCAAACAGGTGATGCTGTCGCTTTGATGACAGACGGAATTAGTGAAGATATTAACCCAGGAATGGAGTCGCAGTTTATGAATGAAATTTGCAATCAAATAAATGGAAAAAGCTATAGGCAAGCCAAGACTTGGCTAAAAAACGAACTGAAAGCTTGGGCTACACCAAATCACACTGACGATAAAAGCATCGCACTATTGGTTTTAAAACATGACAAATGAACCTGTTAAAAAAAGAATCGTCACCGACGAATTCAATCAACAATTTGAGTTAGTTGAAAAGCTAGGACAAGGTGGACAAGGCATCGTTTGTACAACCCAGTTTGAGGGTGTGCTTGTGAAAATGAATACCCAAACGAGTAAAGACAAAAAGAGAAAATGGGCTGAACATATCCGTTGGTTAATGCGTCAACCATTAGAACATCTCAATATTGCTAAACCGTTTTCTCGAATTGCGATGAATAGCAACAATGTTGGATATGCGATGGAGTTAATGGATGGCCTAATGCCGTTGCAAAAGTTCATGGACGATACCGAGGAAGCCATTGAAACATCTAGTGGTAGTCCCGAACATTATTTAGTTTCGGGTGGCGCGAAACGAAGAATGCGTTTGTTGGGAAACCTCGCAAGAAATTTAGCGGGTGTACACGCCAGAGGTTTTGCCTATGGCGATCTATCTCCTGCTAATGTCTTTATATCTGCACAACTTCCACATGCAGAGGTATGGCTGATTGATTGCGATAACATTTGCATCAATCAACGAGAAAGTTTTGATTCAACGGAAATAGAAGGTAAAGCAGGAAAGGTTTTCAGCCCTGGCTATGGCGCGCCTGAAGTTGTTAAGGGGGATAGTTTTGTATCTTCTTTAACAGATTCATGGAGTTTCGCTGTTATCGCATTAAAGCTACTTTCAACAAATCATCCCTTTATAGGTGAGCTTGTTGAGAATGGCACACCTGATGATCAAGATAGAGCATTTGCCGGTGAGTTCCCTTGGATTTACCACCCAGCGGACACATCGAATGAAGTATTCAAAGGACTACCTATCGACTTAGTGGCTCTTAAACCTTTAAAGAGCCTTTTTGAACGCTGCTTTAATGAAGGAAAAGAGAACCCACTTAGCAGGCCAAGTTTAAGTGAATGGGCTGAAACCTTCGAACGCTTATCTCACCTTATGGTGATTTGCCAAAATAAAATGTGTAACGGCACTTTTAATTTTGTACTCGAGAACGGCAAAATCATGTGTCCGTTCTGTGAAAGTGAAGTGAACAATAGTCAGGTTCTATATCTACGTAATTATTTGCAAGATTTGTCAATTCTAGATCTGCCCAATACTAGTCATAAAGACACTTATATAGATACTGGGTATCACCAAGCCTTAAATCTAGATGAAACCATAACAATAAAAGATTCACCCCCAGGTTCTGTTTATTGGTCGGATTCTAAAGCGTTACTTTCCATCCGTTTTACAAAATCTGGAGTCGAAATTACGCCGTTAGGGATAGAATCATTTGAAATGAAACTCGGTGCGAAAGAATTCAAGGTTTTTAAGGGAAAAACCGAGTTGCCTTCTAGCGTGAGAAATAATGAGGTGCTAATGATTAAGCCCAACGTTGAGCAAAAAGACCCTCAAATCGATAGTCTTATCGTGTTGAAGTGGTAACAACATGCAATTACATGATTTAAAACATTTAACTCAAGATCAACTTATCGAATTTACATTTGAAGATGAAACGATAAACACGCTAAACCTAAAAACTGATATCTCGTTACACCAAATACACGGCGATTTATTGCTTAAACAGAAGGACTTACTGCTTCCTGTAAGCAATCCCGAGGTTTTACAAAGCTTCGGAAAAATAGATAATTTTTTATGGATACCTATTGCGTTAAAAAACAAGAAATTGGCTGTTCAAACAATTCCTTGTCTACCTAACAGCCTTGATTTTGAAGATATTGAGGCATCAATTGATGAAACGATAATTGAGCAAGTCGCTCAAAAAGCCAAAATTAAAGATATTAGTGTTAATGATGCAGCAAATTGGCTGAAAGAGGAATTTACACTCGTTTATAACGATGAATCACATGTTTTGTTTGCTGTAAGTAGCAATATTAAATCCTCTATTTACACCATTATAGGTAAAAACAACTTATTGCATATTGAATTTACTCCAGACAAAGGAGTGTGGGTTAAATCAATAAAAACGTTGTCACGTAACAATAAACTCAACTTAAGTTTATGTAAGGTAGCGCTTTCATTCGCCGACCAAACTGTAGCGGCGCGAATTAAAGATCCGTTGATGAAAGCCAAGTTAGAAGAGCTTAATCGAGATAATGCGGCTTACATCAATCTATGGAATGAATACAACGAAAAAGTGAAGGAAAAAGCAATAGAGTTGGCTAAAACTGCTGGTTTTGTGCGTTATGTCAAACTTGAAATGGAAGACTCAGTTGATGGCATAAAATGGAAATTCTATTTCCAAGAGAAAGACATCGAAAAGGTCAGTGTTTTACAAAAAGCCTTGAAAGAAAGCAGTGATGTAACCTTAGAAATAAACAATACATTACCTTCATGGTTAGAAAACAACATTGGCGATATTTCGCTAGAGAAGGAGGAGAAAAACACAAGTATTAAGGCTAGATTCATTACTGCAACTAACCAATTCATTTCGCTTAGTTTAAATTCATCAGGGAAACCAAAAACACAAGGGGTTATCTATCTTTCGATCAGTGGTTCACTGGTGCAAATGCAAAGGAGAGAAAAAGCCCGAGATTCGATCACAAAACTTTTAAATCCAATGAAAGATCTACGTTTTCTTATCGAAGATCGTGATATCAGTGTCTCTCAGTTAAGAAAAGCTAAAAGACTGAAACCAATAACACCTTCAGCTAGAAAGTCATTCAAGGGTGAACCCACAAATAAACAAATTGAAGCATTAGATGTGGCACTTAATACCCCAGATATTGCATTAATTCTTGGGCCACCAGGCACTGGCAAAACTCAAGTGATAAGTGCGCTGCAAAACAGGTTGGCTGAAGAGTATAAAAGTAATACGACGGGGCAGATACTTTTAACCAGTTTTCAAAACGATGCAGTTGATAATGTTATTGCCAGATCCGAAGCCTTTGGTATTCCTGCTATTCGAGCGGATGATAATATTCGCGCTCCTTTCCTCTTGGAGCAATGGAGCAAAAAACAGTCTCGCTATCTAACTGACGTTTTAAGTAACCTAACTCAAACAGAGGGAAGTTATAAAATAGTACAAAATCTGTATAAGGATATTGCTGCGATTCTTGACACTCGTGTAGAGAAAAAACAAAAACAGGCAAGAGTTAAAAGTTTAATTGAAGATGTTGGACATTTAAGGGAACACCATGGTTTTAATATTCCTCTAGCACTTATAGCAAAAGTTGAAGAGAGTTTTCTCATCGACAAAGAAGAACCGAAGGCGGTTAAAAGTGCAGAGTTACTGAAACTGGTGAGAGGGTTAAGAGTAACACCACGTTCTTATGCAGATGATGGATTTGAACAATGTTTCAATTGTATGCAAGCACTTAGGCGAACCAATAGATATCCAGATGAAATTGCTTATCTCTTATTTTTATCAGATAAAATTACCCTTCAAGAAGAAGATTTTGAGAAACTAAGATCGTTAAAAAACCGATTGCTCGACGACCTTATCCCAGATTACCGGCCTAAATCCTTGCAGGTCAATCTTTCACAAAATGATGTTTCTAACATACTTAATTTAGAAGAATCAATTACTGAATTTGCAAAAAACAATCTCGCAGGGATACCTGATGTAATCGATGAGTATCTGAACGTTATCAAGTATCAGCCTGAGTATCTTGCTACAAGTGTTCAACACTACACAACATCCGTTGGAGCATCTTGTCAACGTTCGGCCGGCGAGCAAGTTGTAAGGTACAAAGAAAGTATTAACGCAGCATTAAATGAAGTAACCGCAGAACATGAATTTGATACGGTTATTGTCGATGAAGCCGCAAGAGCGAATCCCTTAGATCTATTTATTCCGATGGCATTAGCTTCCAGAAGAATTGTTCTCGTGGGAGACCATTTTCAATTGCCTCAGATGCTCGAACCTGAAATTGAAAAAGAAATGGTTGAAGGTGGAAATCTCGATGTCGAAACCGCGAAAGCAATCAAAATGAGCTTGTTTGAGCGTTTATACACCCAACTAAAAGCCCGCGAGGCTAAAGATGGGATTCAAAGAACTGTCATGCTAGATACACAATTTAGAATGCATCCTGATTTAGGAGAATTCATTAGTAAAAATTTCTACGAGTCAGAGGGCGAACAGCCAATACTTTCAGGTCTAGAGGCATCCAGATTTGATATGGGTATACCCAAGTATAGTAATAAGGTCGCGCAGTGGATTGATATTCCGTTATCAAAGGGCAAAGAACAACGTGCAGGAACTAGCTGGCAGCGCGAATGTGAAGCGGATTCAGTGGTGACAGAAGTCCTGGCTCTGTTAACTGAAAGCCCTAATCTAAGTATTGGCGTCATTACTTTCTTTGCAGCACAAAGAGAAGTGATTTTGGAAAAGCTATCTCAAGTGAACATTTGCCTTAAAACAAAAGATGGATGGGAATTTCTACCTGGATTCAAAACAACTAAGGATGGCGAAGAAAAACTTAGAGTTGGATCTGTCGATGCGTTTCAAGGAAAGGAATTTGATGTGGTTATATTATCAACCGTTCGCGCTAACAACTTCAGCAGTTCAGATGAAAATTCATTTAGGAAAAAATATGGCTTTATTAGAACGCCAAATCGCTTAAATGTTGCGTTTAGTCGAGCGCGAAGCTTAATCAAAGTTGTCGGTGACAAGGATATGTTTTCGGGAGAGTCTGCGCGGCAAGCTATTCCTCAAGTTTGGTCCTTCTATCACCAGTTGTGTGAGGTGGCTAAATGATTTTACACAATGATATTCAAAATATTAGTTATCTGAAAAGCAAAAATAGTAAATATGTACCTTATAAATCGTCAGCTGATATCTTTTGGCCTTTTTACCTTTGGAGAGTCATTGCCCCTAAAGAAAAAGCACCTATTAATATCTTTCAAATGTTATTACTTAAACTGATTAGAGCAGGTTGTCATGCTACCGATAAATTATGTGTGTACAGCAACTTAGATAACGAGTTGGTCAAATACATTCTTGCTCAGTTAACCAACGAAGGATACATCGAGGGGTGGAAAGTTACCGAAAAATCTTTATCGTTATTGGTAAACAAAGATACCGAAGTTAAAGAAAGTAGTAGTTATTATTTAATGCAAGATGCTACCTCAGGCCAGCTAATCCCAAGAGTGTTATCAACATTGCCCTATATTGATAATATCGATCTTAGCAGTAAGTTTCCGCAATTTATCGAGAGTCGAAGTTCAGGGAAGTTAATAAAGCCACTTCTGGTAAAAAATACAATACACGCACAAGCACCCACAGCAGAACAAATGAATATGTGCATCAGAGCGCACCGGCGTGCGATGAGTCAGCTTAAACAGGCAGATTTATATGTGCCAGACATTGATTCAAAAATTGATTATTCGATAGAGTTTATTGAAGAGAGTCCAATTTCTGTTTTTGTATACGTTAAATTATTCTCAACGCAATCCGGAGAACGCTCATGGTATATGTCTGACCCATCAGGGCTAACGGCAACGTTACCAGAGCTAAACGAATCTGCCGAAAAAGTAATACACGTTAACAAGGTCTTTGCTTCAAGAGTAAGCAGCGCAATGGGGATAGCAGAACAGGAATATACTTCAAGCTATTCTGAGCAGTTACGTCATTTTGAAGAGCAAGCGAAGATGGAAATGCTAGCCCAATACTCGCAAATTAAACAATTTCCATTAATTCAAAAACATTTACTGGCGATGTTAAGGATAAAAAAACAAGTTGAGCATGATTCATCGCCCCGATTTGAGCTTCTTGACAGTTTGCTTAGTGAACTACAGCGCGTTTTAGAAGCTTGGTTGAAAACAATCATAGAGCCTTCTGAAGCCAACAATGAATGGAAGATTCTGGTTGTTGAATGGGATGGTAAATGGCCAAAATATCAAATGAACAAAAATCTTAGGAAGCAAATATACCTAAGGACTAACGGCGTGAGCGACGATGTGGCTTATCAACTAGGAACTGTAAATCCCGGAAATATTAGAGGAGCACTAACTTTTGGAAACCAATCGCTCAAACCATTGGTTTGTGGCTTGTTGTTAAAATATCCACACGTTATTGAAGCTATAAATGCCGAATTCCCCACTTGGTTAGATTTAATCATTCCCTTAGCAGAGGATAGAAACAAATTTGCATCACATGCTGGCGGTCAAACTATTGAGAAGGAAAGTGTTATGCATCACCTCAACTCAGTAGAAACACTATTAACAGTTTTAGAAAAATTTTTAGGAAGTAAATAATGGCAAAACGGAATAAACCCAGAAACACACAACAAGCTGTAGCTATCGCAACTAAACCTGTTACAGACAATAAAGTCATGAATGGCTTATCAGCAATAGCCAACCTTTTGAAAGATGACGACTCTGCTGATCATGGTCCTTTAGCTGAAAAGCTAAAGATAGCGCAAACTTCGCACAATGCTGCGAGTGAAGACCAAAAATCCAAACTGGCGGCTAGTCTTGAGGAGGATTTGCAAAGTATTGTTGGTGAATTGAAAAAAAGCATTGATACCAACAAAAAGTTAGAAGTAGAAAATAAGAACAAATTATCAAGAGCAAAACAGTTAGAAGACACCGCAGAGGAGTCAAAAAAGAAAACCGAATCCGAAAGAAAAGAATTGGATAAAAGCCATAAAGAATTGGCGAGTAGCTTGAAAGAACATGCCGAAGAGAAAGCTGATATTGCTAAACGTCTTATGGAGCTAAAAGAGCAAGAATTGGATGCTGAAAGTGGTTTTGCAAACAAGCAGTTTGAAATGTTAGAAAAGTTTGAAGACGATAAACACAAGCTACTCGAAAAACTTGAAACAAAAAAAACTGATCTCGAAGAACAAATCGCCGAGATGAAACTAAATAAAAGCTCCCTTTCACAGGAAGATAAATCACTTTTTGAACAAAAGCTTCAAAGCTTAGTTGCGCGGGAAGATGTATTAGCCGAAAAGTTATTCACTCTAAAGCAAGAGAAAGTGTTGATTGAACGCAAACTAAAACAAGCCGAAATGTCAGAAGAAGATACGGATAGATTTAAAGCTTCATTGCGGGAAGAAGTTAAAGTCGAATATTTACAGAAAATTTCAACACTAGAAACGCAGAAACAACATTTTGAACAACAAATTGAAAAATATAAAGATGCTGAAAATCAATTATTAAAACAATTAGCTGCTTTTAAAGATATTGAAAGACAATTTGAAGAGGCTTCGCCTGAACAAATTTTACAGCAGCTTCAAGAGTACAAAACGAAGATACATGATTTAAAGATGCAACTTGATGAAAAGCCGAGTGAGCAAATAGAAGCTGATTTTAGGGATTTGAAAAATCAACATGATACTTTGGAACAAGAGTACAAAAATGTGCAAGGGGATCTCCAAAGAACAAAGACATTACTCCATAAAAATCAAATGTCGGTGATCGATTTGGAGCAAGTTGAAAAGCAAAAACAAGCTCTCGCGAAACATAATGAGCTACTGAAGGGCGCATTGGAACAATTGGGTGCAGATGTTGACGAGCTTGTGAATAAGCAGCAAAGCAAAACAGCGTTTCCTGCATTAATAGAGCTCGACAATAAACTTCGTTCAAAATCGTTAACCGAACGAGTGCCTTCCTTAGCTAAATTTGCAAAAGAATTGCAACAACGTATTGCATGGGATGCAAAAGAAAATAAGGCTTTATATTACAGATTGGAAGACATTCAAGTCTTTATTGCCGGGTTGTCTATGAGTCGTTTACACATACTGCAAGGTATTAGCGGAACAGGCAAAACCAGTTTAGCTAAAGCATTTGCAAGAGCAGTCGGTGGAGGATGTAAGACAATATCAGTCCAAGCTGGTTGGCGTGACAAGAGTGATCTAGTTGGCCATTTTAATGCTTTTGAGAAGAAATTTTACGAGCTTGAGACGCTACAAGGGTTGTATGAGGCACAGTGTCCTTTTTATGCAGACAGACCCTATATTATTCTTTTAGATGAAATGAATCTTTCTAGGCCAGAACAATATTTCGCTGAATTTTTATCTGCGTTAGAACTAGATCCCAAGGATCGTATATTACCCCTAATGACAACATCACAAGCTAATGGCCCAGAATTACTAATCGATGGTCGGAAAGTAGCAATTCCAAACAATGTATGGTTTATTGGAACAGCCAACCATGATGAAACAACATTTGAGTTTGCTGATAAAACCTATGATCGTGCTCACGTAATGGAATTGCCGAGACGCCCCGGAAATTTTGAAATTGATAAGAGTTTAGATCCAATAACATACAGTTATTCTTCTTTAGAAACGGCTTTTGATGAGGCTGCAATCAAGCATCAAGAAAGCGTTATAAGTATTATCAAAGCTATGGATGACTCTTTGTTTTCTGATTGTTTAGAGCAAGACTTTAATGTTAGTTGGGGCAATAGATTAGAAAGGCATTTGACTAGATTTATACCGGTCATGATTGAATGTGGTAATGATTTAGGTTTTGCTCTGGATCACATGTTGGCAACTAAAGTGTTTAGAGCCGGCAAGGTGACAGGTCGTTACGATACAGATCCTAAAGATATTGTAAATCTAATTGATTTATTGAAGGAATTTTGGTCTGAGCAAAGCCTTAAGTCACAGCCTACCGCCTGTTTGAAATTGTTAAATACCGAATTGAAAAAGAAGAGCAATATTTAGTGGCGTGCTGGTACGATAGGGTCGATGGGAAGAGTGTTAAGGAGCTTCCAGATAGCATTTCATCAGGAAGGTATCAAACCTTAGAAGCCGGCGTTCTCAACGAGCATACGTCATTAGAGGTCGGTGATTTACTATTAAATGACGGTTCTAATGAATTTAATGTGCTTGGACAAACTGGAAGCTTTTCCTACGATTCAGAGCTAACCTTAGACTCTACTGAGTCAGACATCATTGAAAGTGTGATCCTTGAATACAAAGCAGCCAATGATGCAGGGCAGAGATGCTCATTTTTAATTCCTGAGAAGTTGTTGGTCCGTTTCAAACTGCTAAAATTTGAAGAGCTTATCTACGACGTAGTTAGAAAAGGTCATCTGCAAGAGATAGCTAGGCGCCCTAGATTGGAACTCGTGTATAAAGAGTATCTACTCCCAGTATCTCGCGCTAAAAAAATACCAAACTCAGCGAGTATACATTTAGCTTCACATTCACAATGCTGGCAAACACGGACGCTAACCGGAGTAATACCCAAAGAAGTATTAGCGCTTGAGAGCGAAGATAAGCTGAACATTTATGAAAATAGGGTTTACGTAAAATTATTAGACCTCATAGAAATGTACCTACGAAAGAGAATTTCTGAAGTACAAAAGCTTGAAGCGATTTTTAATGAGGCCAATAGATTTCAAGACGCACAAGACATCTATTTTGAGCTCAGAGAGTGTATTTTTAAATTGTGGGGGGAAGGTTTTACCAACTCAGAAGAAACCGACGAAGCTTCAACTAATAGCGAAAGCACACTGCAATCTTTAATATTTATGCTAAAACAAATACGGTCCATGCAGAACACCAAGCTGTACCGATTGTTAAAATCGAATCTACATGTTCCGCCCAAGTTAAAAATGACTAATGTACTTTCTCATGACCAACATTACCGTCATGTTGCTAGGCTTTGGCATGGCTGGTTAGAGACTCTTCAGGATAACGGAGTTACACCGGAATATATTTACAATCGAAACAAAGAGGTCGTTGTCTCATACGAGCTCTATTGCTTAAATATTATAAAAAGAACCTTAAAAGAGTTAGGTTTTTCTGAGCTTGATACAAATAAATTTGATAGAAAAGGTTCAGCACAAATTGAGATGAAATCGAATCGTAATGCTGAAATTATATTAAGTCTAGATAATAAAACACTATGTTTTATACCATTACTCTATAACTATTCTCTTGGCGCGACAGTTCGCAAAAATCCCGACAGCCGAAGAATAGTGCTGTCTTCATGTAATGAAAGTGGAGATCTGACTGACATCATCTGTTGTTCACCAACCAACTTTTACTCATTAGAAAAGATAGCAAAAGAAATATCTGAGTGGTTGACGCAAGAGATGTATAGACCATTAGGAATGGAGCTTACAAAGCAGCCTAAATCACTTGTGAACGAACTAGCGACGATAAACGATGGCCATTGGCATTTCCAAAACAGTGGAATGCTAATTTTTAAACCATTCTTATCACTTGCCCCGAGAATCAATAGATTTATGAGTGCAAACACTGCTGATGTCACTATCCAAAAGTCAGGGGGCGAGTTATTAAACGCCGGCAAGAGTTACGATAATCTTCTTCATTGCCCTAGTTGCGGTGTAAAAGTTGATGAAAACCAATGGCTTGTTCGAGATCATGGGTGCTTTGCAATAAATCAATCAAACTGCCAGCATGAGTGGAAAGTAAATCAAAAAGCTAATGGGACTAAAGTGTTAGAAGTTAAGCCTTCTAAGCTCGTGAATGAACAAGTATTGGATAGTTTTAAAACGCATGGTCGGTACTTTATTGAGTTAGAAGTATCTTAGTTTAGGTGAGGCGTAAATTGAATTAGTGTTATGGCCAATTGGGAAACTCTCAACTTTGGTCACAATCTGGTCACAGATAACGAGATGTTAGTATTTAATTACTTAGTAGGCCTTTAGAAATGGTGCACCCGACGAGATTCGAACTCATGACCTTTGCCTCCGGAGGGCAACGCTCTATCCAGCTGAGCTACGGGTGCATTAATATAGTTTACTTTCTTCGTTTTCATCCATGAAGCTTGGTTCCAGCCAAATCATCCACGATTTGTCGTTCTTCTCTCTCGACGTGACGTTAAGTCACCTCTCGTCGCGTTGCGACCAATCATTATCCCGCTGAGCTACGGGTACTTCATTTTGTGAGCGCTGATTCTAAAGAAACTGTAGGCATTTTCCAGTGTTATTTTGTTATTCGAGGGAAATTGGTGCTTTGTGGAGCAAGTTTATTTTGAGTCGATTGCCCTTTCGGTTTTACTTTTGTTTCATTGTGTTTGCTATAGCGGAATAATCTGGCATTTAATTCGCTGAAAATAGGTGAGCATGTATGGCTTAAAGGGGGCGCCATACACACTCGTGCTGCTCGTTTACGCCATGGGGTGGCGTTTAATTAACGCGAGCACGTCAAAACAAGCACCCATGGTGTGATAGTCCGTTTTGCCTATGGGGTTTTTTAGTTGGTCGATTTTTTGATTGTCGTGAGTCAGTATTCTGAACCAGGCGCCGTATTGATGATCGACCATATGTTGCCATGAGTACTGCCAGATTTTGTCGTACCACTGTTGATAAACCGCGTCACCCGTGTGGTGATGTAAGTAGGCTGCACAGCACATGGTTTCAGCTTGTACCCAGAAGTATTTTTCGTTGTCGCAAATACTCATGTCTGGGGCGAAGCCGTAAAATATGCCACCGTGCTCGTTATCCCACGCGACGGCTAATGATTGGTCGAATAGTGCTTTAGCACGCTCAATTAACCACGGGCGCTGGTCGTGCTTAGCGATAAATAACAATAACTTAGCCCATTCAGTTTGGTGGCCTGGCTGAAAACCCCAAGGGCGAAATAAGTTCTTCGGATCGGCTTTGTTGTATTCAAGGTCGACTTGCCAATTGAGATCATAATGCTCCCAAATCAAGCCACCCATTAAGGCAGCTTGTTGGTTGGTCATTTTGTCGGCTAAGGCAATGGCGCGGTCAAGGAAGCGACGTTCACCACTGGCTTCAAAGGCCGCAATGAGGGCTTCACAGGTGTGCATATTGGCATTTTGCCCACGGTAACTGTCGCACACACTGAAATCGGCATTGCATTGGTCTTTATATAAGCCTGCGCTGGCGTCCCAGAAATGTTTTTCCATGGTTTGCCAGGTTTCATGCAGATACTCCCGGGCCTCTTCGATACCGGCCCGCAAAGCCCAGCTGTAGGCAAGGATCACGAACGCGAAGCCATAACAGTGGTTTGTTTGGTCTTTGGCGGTGACGTTGCCGTTTTGTACATCCAGTAGCCAGTTGTAGCCGCCTGTTGCCGGGATATAGTGGGCACGGCGAATAAACTCAATGCCAGATTTTACTCGGGCAAGGTATTTGTCTTGGCCGAACTCTTGATAGGCCCGCGCATAATTGAACACAAAACGTGTTGAGCTGACTAAATGGCGTGTGCCTTTGTCGTACACTTCGCCGTTGTCTAAAAAGTTTTGGTAGAAACCGCCGTGAGGGTCGTCCACGTTGCTTTCATAAAATTTGAGCGTGTCGCTGATATGCGCAAGCAGAAATGTAGGGCTAGTAAATTGTGGCGCGCCGGTTGTCATAGTGAGCTCCTGAATTCAGCGAGTGATTGTTGAGACGGTAACGAGACGAATGCACCTTTACGAGAAGCTGCATGTGCTCCGCACAGTGAGGAAAATTCCATGATTGGGGTTAATTTATCCGGCTGTTTACATAGCGCTTTAAGGCTTTGTTGGGTTAAATCTAATTGACCCAACTGATAAAGTAAGCCGCCAACAAATGCGTCACCCGCAGCGGTGGCGTCGAGCATTTTTACGCTGGTGGGGCAATAACTTGCGTGGCCACTTTGGGTATACCAATGCATTGGCCGGCAGCTGTCAGTTACTACAAACAGTTGGCAGCCACTGTGGAGTACGTCTTGAATAAACTCTTCTGGGGGTTGCTCACCAGCCAGATAGTGTAATTCTTCTTTTGAGGCTTTGATAATGTTGCAACTTGCCAGTAGCGGTAGAATTTTCACTCTGGGAATGTCGTTCGCTGACCATAAATTCAGGCGTAAATTGATATCAAAACTCACTAAACAACCACTATCGTGAGCCATTTTGATGCCAAATGCGGTGCTGTCATAAATATTTTGCTCAGTGAGTGTGTTCGAGCAAAAATGAAACAGGCTACAATCTTCGAACCAATGAGTTTTAAAGTCGCTATAGGCGAATCGTAAGTCGGCGCTGTTATCACGGTAAAACTCGAAGGTGCGCTCACCTTCATCGTCGAGTGATACAAAAGCAAGGGCAGTTTTGGCTTCGCTCATTACGCACACATAATCGGTTTTAACGCCGTGTTTTTGCAGTGATTTCAATAAAAAATCACCGAACATGTCGCTGCTAAGCATGCCAGAAAAATACGTGTTGCCACCGAGTTTAGCCGCGGCAACACTGACGTTTGCCGGTGCGCCACCGGCAAATTTAATAAATGACTCTTGTGTCACGTTGTCATCGTCTAAGGTGTTCGACAGCAAGTCCACTAGGGCTTCGCCAAAACAGAGTATTTTTTTCATACCAAGCCCTTCATGTACTAGCGTTAAACGTTACAGTAACCAATGCAATGCGATAGCTGCAGTCCAAGAGAAATCTTTACCACCACAACCTGCGCCCGTTTCTGGGTTGAAATATTCGTAGTAACCAGATAAATCCACCAATGCACGACAGTCGCTTTGCAATTTATCTGCGGTTTGTTGAAAGCCTTCGTTTTCAAAACCTAGCGCGATCATCCAGTTAATGTGTAGCCAGATTGGTCCACGCCAGTAACGCTGTGGCTCATAGCGGCTCTCTTCTGGGTGAGTAGATGCAATACAATATTGGCTGGCTGCGTTCCACTGCTGAGCTTTGGTGTTTAAAATTTCTTTTTGCTCGGTATTTGCCAAACCTGCAAATAGGGTCAGCATGCCTGCCGATGTGCGTACCTTACATAAGGTGTCGGTTAACACGTTACGGCAATAAAAGTATTGTGCTTCTGGGCACCATAAAGTTGAAATGGCGCTTTGGGTGAGGGCAATACGTTCTGCGATGTAATCTAAGCGTTCATCTTGTATACCCAGAGTTTCACCCAAAGCGAGTATATCTTTACTGCCTTTATGCAAAATAGCGATGATACCTATGTCGTTTACCTTATAAGGGCACTCATTAAAGATGACTTCGCTGTCGAATTTATGCTTTTTAAAGAAGTCGACTAAAAATAGAAAACGGTCATATTCACTTTTATGGGGGCGTTGTGATGAATCTACATGGCCCAAGTCGCGGCGCTCATATTCCCAGTCAACACAAGGTACCGCCGCTAAGGCCTCGTCCCATGCGGGACTGTTGTCCATGCCTGACTCCCAGGGGTGGTAACTGACCACTAAACCCGTATTGAGTGGATCTCTTTCTTTATACCACCATAGGTGATAGTCGACTAAGCTAGAAAATAATGATTCGGCTTTGCCGCGGGCGAAGGTTTTATCGTCAGCTGTCTCTAACATGTCTTTAACGACGCTTGCTACAACGGGCGGCTGGGAAATAGATGTACTTTTAACACGCTTGTCTGACCCCCAAACGTCTGGCCCTGGGAAGTAAGTCGTAGAGTCTTGATGAAACAAAATATGTGGCACCATGCCGTTATCCCACTGGCCGTCGAGTAACACTTCGATTTCTTGCCAAGCGCGGGGTTCGTTGAAGTGCTTCCAGCCTAGGGCTGTGATAGCAGAGTCCCAGTTCCATTGAAATGGATACAAACCATGGGTTGGGACTGTATAGCCACCAAGATCATTGGCAACCAATGTCTCTTTAGCTTTTTTGATTAGTGCAGCAGTCTCTGAAGAATTTACTTTATCAACATTGGTAGTCATAACGGGTGCTCTTTTTGAGTTATCTGACGATAATTGAATCTTAAAGCACTCATTATGGGTTGTAAATGTTTTTTTTGTGTGTTTTAATCAATCTCGAAGTAACAAATTAATAACATTAGTTAAACGTTCGCTTCATTTCAGACGAACACACCATTGACATTGACCATCTTAAAAAGAGTTGGAGAACACCATGAAAATGACACCTATTGCCTGCGCTATTTCGATATTGTTTGCTACACCGCTACTTGCTCAAGAAGCGAATACGGAAACACCCAATAACGATGAGTTCGAGAACATCATTGTGACCGGTTCAAGCGTTGCCCGTACAGAAGCAGACACACCTGCAAAAACGACCTTGATTGGAAAAGATCAAATAGCAAATACTGGCTTCTCAAGTCAGGCCGATATTCTAATGAGTGTTCCCGGCATTAAAGTAGAAGGTGGCGGTGGTGAAGTGGCTACTAATGCATTTGTTCGCGGTTTACCCTCTGGCGGGCAATTTCAGTTCACGCCGCTTAACTATGATGGTATGCCTGCGTTTCAATCTGGCATGACATCGTCAGCGCAAGATGTGTACTACCGTCCTGACATCGGCATCGAAAGGGTCGAGTATGTAGGTGGTGGTGTATCAAACTTGTTTGGACCTGGCTCGGTCGCTGGCATTATTAACTATATTTCTCGCACGGGTAGCGATGATCCTGAAAGCACAGTGCAAGTAGAAGTGGCGGAAGAAGGCCGTGTTAGAACTGACTTTTATAACAGTGGTGCACTTTCCAGTGATGAAAATCTGTATTATGCGATTTCTGGCTTCTACCGTTACGATGAAGGCCCTTTAGATACGGGCTTAGAAACCAAAGGTTACCAACTTAGAGGTAACATTCGTAAAGAATTCGACGACGGCCATATTACCTTTCATGGTCAAATGATTGATGATCAAGTTCAGTTCTTCCTGCCTTTACCCCTTGATGGCGATAGCCGTGAACGTTTAACCGGTAATGACGGCAAAACCGTTTATGTTGCGCAAACCGTAGCTGCAGCCGATTTACGCTATGACACAGCCGATGGCACGTACGAGTCACCCATTCGTAATGGTGTTTTGACCGAAGGTGGTTCATTTGGTGTCGATTTTGAAAAAGACTTAACTGACACTTGGCGCTTAGCGGGTAAGGCGAAAGTAGCCAGCTACGACCACCAGTTCAATTTATTTTTAGACGGGGATGGCATTGCCAATACTCCTGAGTCTCAAGAAGGTTACGCCAACAACTTAGCACGTACCGCAAATGGTGACGTTTTAAGCGCCTTAGGCACAGCAAACTATACATGGTCTGAAACGGGCAACGCCCTGCCAGACGACTACCAGTTATTTGGTAACCGCTTACTCGATCGTCAACGTGACGGTGATTTCTTCAGTACTGAATTCAACTTAACAGGTGAGTTAGAAGGCGGCGGTTTCGATCATACGGTGAATATCGGTACCTTCTTTATCAATTCTTCGCAAATGGATTACAACATTATCTCCAGCTATTTGGCCGACTTTAGCAATGGTGATAGTGCACGTTTGGTTGATCTGTCTTTCACCAATGAGGCAGGTGAGACAGTGCAATATTCGAAAAACGGTGTTGTAGGGCCAGGTACAAGTTATACCAACAAAGATTTGACCAGCAAGCGCATGGCATTTTACATAACCGACCAAATGGAAAATGACCAATGGGCATTTGATGTGGGTGCGCGTATTGAGCGTGCAGAAGGGACAACTAAGTCAGAAGGCAGCGAGGAGGTTGTCGTCAATGATGACCCCTCTTTAGCGCCAAACTTACAAGTTAATACCACGGGTAATGGTCGTTTCACCTACGGTGAAGTGGCAACCACTGAAGCGGCATTCTCTGCTGCCTTGTTGTACAAAATGGAAGACCAAAACCTTAACCTTTATGCAAACGCGTCAACGGGTTATTTCTTCCCGCAGATCAGAAGTATTACGTTTAACGACAATGGTGAGCCGCAAAGTTACGAGGGCGAAGATATCACCCTAGGCGCGATTGGTTTTAAATACTTCCCTAAAGGTTTATACATAGATGCGTCTTTGTTCTTAGCGAATTTGGATAATCGTCGTTCAGTTGATTTTGAAAATGACGGGGCTGGCGGTCTACTTGAAGTGGTTAAGCAGCAATCTACTGAAACCACAGGTGCTGAAATTATTACTCGCTGGAATATGACGGATGAAGTGATCCTTGAGGGTAACGTGACCTATCAGGATGCTGAATTTAGTGAAGGCGCTAACGTGGGTAAGCAACCCAGAAGACAACCTGAATTCTCCGGTAATCTGGCTGTGTCTTACAACAACGGCTTTGTTGATGCGCGTTTAGGTTTGAGCTACTTCGGTGATGCTTACGCTAACGACGATAACTCAGTTGAGCTTGATAGCCACACAGTTGCGACTTTGAACGCGGGTTATTCTTGGGAGCTCAATAATGACCAGCGAATTCGTGTTGGTATCAACGTGTGGAACTTGTTTGACAGTGACGGCATTACCGAAGGTTCTCCGCGCCAAGGCAACAGCCAAGTGTCGGGGGGAGAGTTCTTCATTGGCCGACCTGTGTTACCACGCCGCGTGAGCCTAACAGCGAGATATGATTTTTAAATGAGTTTGTGTGTCGGTGCCTGCTTGCGCCATTTAGGTTGAGTAATCCCCCTACGGAAAATATCCCCTAGGGGGATTACCCACCGTCTTTTAATTTAGCAGCGCGAGCGGTATGGTTTTAGTTCGTGCAGATATGTGAAGAGTATTATGAATACACTAGATTTTTTGATTGTTGCATTGTATTTGGTGGCCCTATTGGTCATGGGATTTATGTTGCGAGAACAGACAAATAAAAGTGACTATTTTCTGGGTGGGAAAAGTCTAGGATGGAAACCCTTGGCGTTGTCGGTCATGGCCACCCAGCTATCAGCTATTAGTTTTATTTCAGCCCCCGCTTTTGTGGGGTTACGTGAAGGCGGGGGCATGCAATGGTTGTCATACGAGTTAGGTGTGCCTTTGGCCATGATCCTAATTTTGGCCACCATTTTACCTAAGTTGTACCGGGCTGGCATTGTCAGTATTTACGATTACCTTGAAGAACGTTTTGGCCGTTCTACCCGCGTATTGATCAGCATAGTGTTTCAGTTTAGCCGGGCATTTGCTACCGGCATTATGATTTATGCTGTATCCCTCATTTTGCAAGGCACCATGGGTATTGAAGCATGGCAGGCCATCTTGTTAACTGGGGTTATTACCGTGCTTTATTCGCTACAAGGCGGCATGAAGGCAGTGGTATACGGTGACGCCATCCAAATGGTCATTATCGTGTTAGGTACCATCGCGTGTATCGGCTATGGCCTGTATTATTTAGGTGGTGTCGATGCCTTTGTTGCCAATGTCGATCCCGATCGTTTGCAAGCCATTAAGTTTGATTCATATGGTTTTAGTGGTGACGGTTTTGGCTTCTGGCCCATGATATTTGGTGGGGTGGTGTTGTATGCATCCTATTACGGCTGTGATCAAACGCAGGCTCAGCGGGCACTATCCGCTAAAGATCCAGAAAATCTTCGTTATATGATATTGGCCAACGGCGTTATTCGTTTTCCTATCACTATTTTATATTGTCTCTCAGGTTTGATTGTGGGCACGCTGGCCATGACTGAACCCAGCTTTATGGCAAAGATCCCAACGGATAATCCAGACTGGATGATGCCGATGTTTATTCTTAACTACCTACCCCACGGCTTAATTGGCTTGTTGGTCGTGGCCATTTTGGCTGCTGCTATGTCGTCATTGAGCTCAGCGATTAATTCATTATCAGCGGTTACCATCGAAGATTACTGCCGCATAACCAACAAAGAGCTGAGTCAAAAAAATTACCTAAAACTGGCTAAATACATGGGCTTAGTTTGGGGCGCAGTGACCCTAGTCTTGTCGCTTTATGCGGGCAATATCGCGCCAACGATTATCGAAGCGATTAACAAGGTGGGTTCGTTGTTCTATGGACCGATTCTCGCGGTGTTCTTACTGGCCGTGTTGACAAAAAGTACGTCAGGTTTGCACGTGAACATTGGCCTGATTAGTGGCGTGTTGTTTAACTTGCTGATATCGGTTATCGCACCGGAGATCTTTTGGTTCTGGTGGAACTTCATCGGCTTTGTGGTGACGATTATTATGGCGATGTTAATGAGTAAGATTAAGCCCTTTACCTATCAGTCTAGCGAGAGAGAGATTGCAGAAGGCCCTATTTCATTGTCAATTTTGACGAGCAAAGATGTGGTGCTGTTGCTGGGCATGTTTGCAGCCATGATTGCATTTTGTTTGTTTATTCCAACCGCTTTTGCTTAAGGTTTTCTCATGAAATATCACGCTTTTTTACTCGACTTATTTAACACCGCAGTCGCAGCTTGCAAGCCTAGCGCTTGCATGGCCGAGCAGTTAAGTAAACTCGATACCAGCAATGGCATATGCGTTGTGGGTGCAGGTAAAGCGGCGGCAGAAATGGCCGCCGAAGTACACAAAACCTTGGGTGACAAGTGTTACGGTGCGGTAGTGACTCGTTACGGATATGAAAGCGCCGGTGATACGGGCAAAATCGAAGTACTCACAGCGAATCATCCGACACCTGACGACAACAGTTTAATTGCCGGTAAACAACTACTGGCCTTGGTGAAAAGCACCCCAGCGACCACGCCTATTTTGTTTTTAATTTCAGGTGGAGGCTCGTCGCTGATGTGTTTGCCGGTGGACGATGTACCCTTTGCGGATAAACAGCAACTCAATCAGTTTTTACTCAGAAGCGGCGCCAGTATTGATGAAATTAATACTGTGCGTAAGCAGTTATCGCTAGTGAAAGGCGGCAGATTGGCCGAGGCGGCTAAATCGAAGCACGTCACCTTGATGATTTCGGATGTGGTCGGTGATAGCGCCGCCGATATTGCCTCGGGTCCGACTATTGCTGATCCGTCAACTAAAGCTCAAGCATTGGCCATTTTACAGAAATATCATTGGTCGCCGGTGGGTAGCATTGCTAATTATCTGGCGAAACCAGAAGCGTCTCCTGGGCATAAGGTTGCAAGCGAATATCACATTGTGGCAAACGCACAGCACGCCATTGATGCTGCTATTGATGTGGCTCAAAAGCAGGGCTGGCAAACACAAGTACTGGGTTACGATATTCAAGGTGAAGCCAGAGACGTCGCTAAAATACATGCCAAACACGCGTTAGCATGTAAGGCGAAGGGGCAGCGCGTCATGCTGTTTTCAGGCGGCGAATTAACCGTTACTGTAGGCAAAGAGTATGGAGACGGCGGGCCTAATCAAGAATATTTAATGGCCTTAGCGCTTGAACTTGATGGTGTAGCGGGCATTTGTGCCATGGCTTGTGATACCGATGGTGTTGATGGCAGTAAAGACGTGGCAGGTGCTTATATTGACCAGACGACGTTAACCCGCGCTGCATCAGCAGGCGTTAATGCCAGTGAACTATTGGCTACTCATAACAGTCATCAGTTTTTTGCCGCAATTAACGACTTGGTTATAACCGGACCGACGAATACCAACGTTAATGATTTTCGAGCCATTATTATTGAATAGCACGTAATAGCTAGTTATGGGTATAACGTGAAATTTGCTTGCTTTATCTATCCTAAAGGTAACGAACTAGAGACGTCCCCAGCGATAGTTTCTTGTTCTTTACCGGGGTTTCAAATAGGCTATAGCGTTTTAAGGTAGATGTATTACAGATGTTTTCAATCGACAACAGTCAATATTTACGTTCAGGGTTTACGCTAGGTAAAGGCAGTAAGCTTTTTCAAGATATTGAGCGTGATATTATCAATATTGTCTTCTGGGAACGGCGAGTGACCCAAAGCCAACTTGTGGCTGCGACTAAAATTCCCCAACAAACGGTATCCCGTTTATTGAAAGGCCTCACTCAGGCTAAAGTGCTGCGCCAAACCGAAGAAATGATCCCTAATCCAAAAGGCAAACCAGGCTTTGGCATCGAGCTAAACCCAGAATACGCCTATACCTTTGGTGTCTCTATATTACTGGATGCAATCGGTGTGGCCGTGATGGACTTTGCCGGTAATGTAATTGCGACCAAATTGCGTGAAATGGATGACATGAGCATTGCCCATGTACTTGAGGCCACACAAACCTTGGTTAGTGAGCTAACGGATGAATGTAAGCTCGATGAAAGCCGTGCGTTAGGCATGGGGGTGGGGATATCTGGCTTTTTCAGTTCAATGGACGGCAAGATGAATACCCACCATATGTTAGAAGAGTGGTCACAAGTAGACATAGTACAGATAGTGTCTAGCCACTTTACATTGCCAACCTGGGTCGTGAATGATGGCACCGGCGCGGCGGCTGGTGAAGGTGTAGCGGGTGTAGGTCGACAATATAAAAACTTCGTATACCTTTTTGTTTCGTCAGCGTTTGGTGGTGGGGTGGTAAACAATGCTGATGTGCTGCGCGGTACCTACGGCAACGCAGGGGAGCTGGGCGACATGTTACCAACCAAGATATACGCCCATCCGAATCTAGAGTTACTGAAACGCATATTGAAGAAAAATGGCGTTAATTTCAGTTCAATCTACAACCTGCATGAAGAGTTCGATCCGGACTGGCCTGGCGTTGAAGAGTGGATATTCAAAGTGCAAGACTCTTTCGACCTGGTCGCGACCTGTTGCTCAGCCTTGCTTGATGCCGAGGCAATTATTTTAGGCGGTCACATTCCTAAAGAGTTGGCTGAGATGGTGATACCGCGAATTGATGTATATGCCCAGTTTAGACGGGGAGCTAAACGCCCTATGCCTAAAATTGTGGTCTCAGGTGTAGAGAAACACCCGGTATCCATTGGCGCAGCCACCATACCGTTACGAGAATTGTGTTTATAAGCTAGTCTTTTTCGCTCGCAGGCAAGATGTAGGCACTGTACTTAGTATTGCTCTTATATTTTGCTTAACTCTTCCAAGACACCACTAAAAAAGCAATTTCTGACCCTGCTCCGGGATAATAATATTCAGTCCTAACTCATTGGCGTCATTTAGCTGTTGCTTGATGGTCGCTCTAGGGTCAACGTTTTTGGCCAAAGTATATTTAATATGACTGATAAGCACTGTTAAATCTTTCAGTGGAGCGTCGCCGCCAATCTTAGCGGCTAAACTAGCCAGCTCGGCCATCAGTAAATCAGGTGTGAGGTGACCAAACAGTAAGTTATGAGGGCGCTCATTTTCAAATGACGTTTCAATGATGATACCGCGTAAGGTTTTATGCTTAATCTGCTGGGCTAGATAAGTCCAAATGGCTGCTAACTTGCCCTGTTTTTCTACTATGTCTGCTCCAGTATCGCCAAAATATACAAACATATCGTTACCCTGCTCAATGACAAAGGCACTGGACTCAACTGGGTGGCTGAGGCTAAACGCGGTCACTTTTAGTTCTGTATTGGCAATCGTGGTTGTTTTGCCTGGTAGCAAATCCACCACATGGTATTTATTGAGTAAAGGCGGTATGCCGCGATCACTGAAATTGGCCCAGGCTATGCCATTAAAATAGGTTTCGCCAATCATGTTATTCACCGACGGCAAAGCGTATATGTTTTTTGCGCTATCTTCAGGCGAAGCGACTAACATGCCATTTATATGATCAAGATGGGCATGGCTGAGTAAGTAGCCTTTAACGTGATCACGCAAAATGGTACCGGTCGTACCCCATTTGTTATCATCAGCTAAGGCTAAATCGGCGAATGCGCCGCGCTTAACGCTTTGATTAATACCGTTAACCAACGTGCCAGCATCTAGGGCCACATAGTTGGGCTCGTTAACCCCCCGCAGTAAAAAAGCACTTAGATTACCATCTTCGATACCACCGCTGTCTCCGAGTACGATAACTTCAAAAGCCGGGGCGTGGTTTTTTTTCACCAGGATTTCGCCAGACGCATGGGAGTCATGAGCGAAAACCTGAGTCGCAGAAAAAAGCGAAATGGCTAACAACCATTTCGCCAATGGTAAAAATGAGGGCATATTAGTCTGCTTTTGTCAGTTCGTTGGTTTGATCCAGGCCTTGTTTATAAAGTGCCAACGCTTGCTGACTGTCTTGTTGCGACTCTTTAATTCTGGCTAGAAGTAAAATATCTCGCTGACGGTTACCCAATTTTATGGCTTTACTTAAGGCCTTTTCCGCTAGGCTTAAATCATTGGCGTTAAAGGCCAATACGCCTAACGTTGAGAGTAACTCTATGTTCATATCGTCTGTTTTGAGCCATTGCTCCAACTGCTTTAAAGCAGTTGTCGGTTGCGACAACTTAAGTTCCCGATATAGCGGCAACAACATAGGGTGAGGTTTATTTTTGTGATACTCACCTAGTTCTGCTTCGGCATCTATATGCATGCCTTGATCGATTAACTGCTTAATATATGCAGCTTGTAATGCGGGATCCCGGCGAGTGGACTTGGGCAAAGCATGCCAATTTTCTTTTAATTGATTGGCGCCTTCTTTGCTGGCAATTTCAGCAAAATTACCTTGTGACGCCAATTGCATGTAATGCTCATAATGTTCGCCTAAGGCTTTTTTCCAAGACGGAAGACAGGCTTTTAACTCGTTCCATTTACCCCCTTGCACCATGGCTTGTGCGCGTAGCAGCAATACTGACTTCTGACGTTTTTGTTTGTCTTCCAGATCATCCAGTATCGCTAGGGCTTTATCCGGCTGCTGCTGTTGTAAATGATCACGCACTAGGCAAAGTTTGGCGGCGAAAGCGGATTTAGGATAGGACGTGGCTAATCGCCAGTTTTCTTGTGCGCCGGCTGGGTTTTGCAGCTGTAGCTCTGCTTCAGCTGCGGCTAACAAATTCAAGCCGTCGAAATCTTCCTGCTCTATGCTGGCAAGCTGCTTACGTGCTTCAAGATAGTTCTGCTCAGCCAATGCAATCAAGCCGTTGGTAAAGGCGCGCTTTTTCTTGCGTGAACCCCAGTTACCTAACCAGTTCTTTGAGCCTGAAATGAGCATGATTAGCTTTTTAATCACCCAAGAGAACAAGAGCAAACCGACAATCAGTAAAATGGTCATGATCGCCATGGAAAACACGTTCATTTCGATAACATAACCAGCAAAGTCGATAAAAACGTAGCCTTTATCATCAAATATCAATGAGCCAATCAGTACCGCAATAAGTAGGGCCACAAAGACCATGAGAATTCTGATCATGGTTGGCTGACTCCGTTAACAAACACATTGTCGATACGTTGCTGGATCACATCCTGAAGTGCAGGGGCAGCGCTAAATTGACTCGGGTAGACCCGTTTGATATCTGTGTCTGCTAATTCGGCTACACGCTGAGAAAACTGATTAACCGCGCTATTATCACCGGCGAAGTCAGTCGCTAATACACGCTGGGCGTTTTGCAACGACGCTTGGTATAGCGCAATATTCTCTTTTAATACTGCGCTTTGGGCTTGCAGTAGTGACAATTTAAGCTGCTCTGTGGCTAACCATTGCTGCTGAGCTGACATGTAAGGCTGAACTTCTACCTCTTTTTTCTTGTAACTGAAGAAGTCTTTCGTAAAAGCGGCCCAGGCTCGTGACAAGTTTGCCTGCCAATCGTCAACCGACTCTGATACTTGGTTGCTCTGTTCACTTGCGATGTCTGGGCGTTCAAATGTATTCAACGGGAGCTTGTCTATCTGGGGCAGCAATGCACTGATATTAAGCGCAATAGTCGACAGGGAAACCGGGTTAACTTGCGCCAAAGCTTGTATGTCATTTGCTAAACGTTCCCGCACAGGCAGTAAACTTGGGTCGTCTAAATCCTGTAGGCGGCTGTCAGCAGATTGCAGCATGGCACTCGCCGTTTTAACGTCATGTTCTAACCATAATTTACGACCGGCCATGCGCACTAAAAAATCTGCTTCGGCTAGCAACCAGTCCGCCGGACGACGACCAGCAATGGAACTGAGCATTTGTTTGTTGGCTTGAGATTGATCGCTAGCAACTTGTGCATCGCTCGAGGCGCTTTGCAGCTCCTGGCCTAAGGTGCGAAGTTGTGTTTCTAAGCGGCGATTCTGCTCTCGTACTTCATCGGTAATTGACAGATTTTGCTGAGCCTGACGGTTCAGAATGTCTTGTTGTTCGCTTTGACTGCTTTGTTGACTCGCCTTTTGCTGTTCCCATTGGGTCCAGCCCCAATAGGCACCTGCCACGATTAACAATAAGATTAACAAGTTGATTATGGTTACAAACCATAAAATTCCCGTTTTGACGGGCTTGTTATTGCTGTCGCCTTTCGCTTTGGGCGTTGAGCTGGTGGCGGAGGTATCGCGTGTGCTGGAGGTTTTTTTCACGTTGTTGTCGCTTTTCAAAGGAGCTGTAGGATGCTTTATATCGGTCTTCGTTTTTGGCTCAGCTTTAGGTGGTGCAGGGGTAATCACTGCACTTGACTTGATCGTGTTAGGCTTATCATGTGTCTCGTCCTTCGGCTTGTTGCCCTGAGCGTTGTTTGTATCTGATTGGTCTGCCATTTAATGCTCCAAAAATTCCTTGGCACGGCGAATAAGTGCCTGATCGCTAGCGTCATCGCTTAATAATATTGTGTTTATACCGAATTTAGCGGCAATTTGTTCAGTTCGGGGGCTCACTACAATCCAAGGTAAAGATTGCAACCACTTAGGGTCGAATTGTTCAAACGCGCTTTCAATCATTTCACCACTGGTAGCAATGATGCATCTTATCTGCTCAGCTTGCCACTGTTGTGTGGCTTTTGGGGTGGCAATTTTTATCCGTTGATAAATATCTGCTAAGGATATGGCTGCACCGCGCAGAGTTAGCTGCTGAGCTAAGTCTTGGCGTCCGCCTTGGCCTTTAATGATAACGACTTTTTTACCTGTTAACTGTTTGAGTTCATTCAGGGCTAGCAGTCCCTCGGTCGTGGGCGCGCTCGGTACTATGACCTGATAACCTTGTTCAATTAATCCTTGGGCTGTACTGGCACCGACGGCATATGTATTCACCTGCTGGGGTAGCCGTATGTGACGCAGCGCTAATAACTGCGTGGCCACCGTACTGGTCACGATAATGCTGTCGTCTGCATTAAGGGTACTAAGTATGCTTGGCAAGGTTGCAAGTGCAGCTTCACATGCTTGGGTGTCGATAAGGCCCACAGCAATTGCGGGTAATCCCGCTGCAATGAAACGAGTTGCGCTAATGGCGCATTTTTGCTCTGGGCGAAATATCAACAGGGTCATAAGTTAATCTTGATATAACGCCTTAAGGATCTCGCCGGCACCTTGACTAAGTAGTTGCTCTGCTACATCAACGCCTATGTTAATCGCGTCGCTCACCTTGCCGCGTTTCTCTGCCAGTAACAACACACTACCATCTGGTGAGCCCACTAAGCCGCGTAAGTACAACTCGTCACCGTTTAGCACGGCGTAACTGCCGATAGGTACCTGACAACCACCGTCCAACTTGGCGTTCATAGCACGCTCAGCTTTAACACGGGATTCAGTATCAGCATGATTGAGAGGCTGAAGCAATGCGATTAGCTCTGCGTCATCGTCGCGACATTCAATGCCAACCGCGCCTTGTCCAACTGCGGGTAAAGATACCGTGGGTTCGATGTAAGTCTTAATACGCTCACGCATCTCTAAACGTATTAACCCAGCGGCAGCTAATATGATGGCGTCGTACTGTCCCTCGTCTAACTTGGCTAAACGTGTGTTCACGTTGCCGCGCAAGTCGCGAATGGTCAAATCGGGACGCGCACTGCGAATTTGGCACTGACGGCGCAAGCTTGAGGTACCGACTACAGCACCTTGGGGTAAATCTTCGATGCTTGCGTAAGTGTTAGAAACAAATGCGTCATAAGGATTTTCACGTTCGCATATGCAATGCAAACCAAAACCTTCGGGGAAGTCTACCGGCACATCTTTCATTGAATGCACGGCAATATCGGCACGACCCTCGCTCATGGCGACTTCTAATTCTTTGATGAATAAACCTTTGCCACCAATTTTAGCCAGCGGAGTGTCTAGGATGCGATCACCTTGGGTAGACATGGGCACAAGCTCAACACTGATATGGGGATGAGCCGCAAGAAGTTTGGCCTGTACATATTCTGCTTGCCACATGGCTAACGCACTTTTGCGTGTGGCGATACGAATGACGCGATCTGACATGAAAAATTCACTATTAACTGACGAGTTTATAAAGGGATATTATCAGAATTTGTCTTCGTTTTGAGTAGACAAAAGCGTAGTTTTAGCGAAAAAGGCGGGTTATCGATAAGCAAGCGCCGAATTTAGTAGGGGATCTTGAAAGTAGCGGCTTGGTATCGGCCGTGACACATACTCTGTGCTTAAGCGGTTTCCTTAAGCTGAAATTGGTAGATGGGTAATTCGCGCCCAGGGATACTGCCTGATGCCTGGTAGCCGCAATGAAAGGCGCCAGCACGGGAATAAAAACCTGCTGCATGGGGATCGCTATAAACAATCAGTGAGGTGGCACGCTGTTTTTTTGCAAACTCGATGGCGTGACCTAATAAAACTCGACCAACTCCTGTGCCTATGGCTGATGGACAGATAAAAAGGGCCAGTAACTCCATTTGGCTGCTTGATAAACACTGTAGTGCGTAAAAACCTAAGGGCGCGCTAGGGTTCGTATCGGGGGCTAACCAAGCCGCGACAAAATGATAATCTTTGTGCGCTATTTGCTCGGCTGAATAGCTCAGTTCAGCTTCACACTGCTTCAGGAACGCTGGCGAGTATTCCCAATGCGCCTTGGAACGCATGGCTAGCGCAGATATTTCTGCGCTGTGCTGGCTGGTTAATGGCGCTATGGTTAGCTCGATCAACAGCGTGTTCCAACAATTAATTATCGAGCGCGATTGATTGGGGGTATTGGGTGTCAGCTTGCGCAATATACTGGGCTTTATTGGCTAGCCATTTTTTTTGCACGCTGGCGCTGTAGTTGAGGTAGAGCTTACCCTGGTCGATAACAAATGCGTCTTCATCTATGCCCACAAAATCGCCGGTAGCCATGGCATAAGCACAGTATCCGCCGTACTGAGGAGCGTATTTCTCTGGATCATCGCTAAATAGATCAAGGTTTGCTTGGGAGCTAAAAAACCAATCTGCCCCGCGCCAGGTTTTGCTAAAGGTGTTGTTCCCTTTTACGGCTTTATTTTGCGTGAAATAAGCAACAGTGTCGTAACCATAGATAGCCTGGTTATTAAAAAAGCCAGTTTCGATGGGATCTTGTGCTAAGACGCCTTGACTGAAACTAAGCATAATAAATAAAGCCGCGACTTTTGCTGCTTGGGTTACTGTGTCAATAATCATAAAAATACCTACCGTTATCTGTGTTGTTATTAAAGAATGTATATCTCTATAAAACCGCGGCAGTAGGCATTTAATTTCATCACATTTTTATCCCAAAAGAGGCGAGCCTTTTGGGATAAGTTCGCTTTGCACTGACGTTAGCTGAAACGTGCCTGTAACCAAGCTGAAATGTGATTGATCTCTTCTAAGCAGACGCTGTGCTGCATAGGGTAATCTTGCCAAGTCACAGGATAGCCGTTTTCTTCAAGCACTTTAAAAGCTGCATTGCCCATAAACACAGGTACCACATTATCTTGCTGACCGTGAGCCACTAAAATGGGTGTCTCTTTATTCACATTGCTCGCTTCGCTTGTCAGGGTCTCTGGCTCGCACATATATGTGGATAACGCCATAATGCCGGCAATTTTTTTGTTAATGCGAGTACCTAAGTGCAGTGCAATTACTCCACCTTGAGAGAAACCCGCTAACACGATACGTTCAGCCGGGGTGCCATTAGCAATTTCAGTATCGATTAATTGTTCAACTTGCTTAGCTGACTCTTCAACACCGACACGATCTGCCCTGTGATTGAAATCCATGCTGGTAATGTCGTACCAGGCGCGCATTTCCATGTTGTTGTTCACTGTGATGGGACGCACCGGAGCATGTGGGAATACAAAGCGTACCGGTAATGACTCAGGCATTTTCAGTTCAGGTACTATGGGGGCAAAGCCATTACCTGAGTCACCTAAACCATGCAACCAAATCACTACCGCGCTGTGGGGTTGGCTCGGATTGACTTCTACAAACGATAAAATACTGTCACTCATGGGGTAAAACTCTCTTAAAACTTAAACGGCCGGGCGGGGGAAAGAAACGGGCTCGCCCGCTTGCTTGGTGGCAGCGTCATTCATAAATTGCCAGAACTCAACACCTGTGCGTTCATCAATCCACAAACCATCCTGAAAATTAAAATGATGACCATTAAATTTGGTGGCGACCCATAACTGATGTAATGGCGGCTGCTTGTTGATGATGATCTTAGTGCCGTTGACAAAAATGAGGGTGAGGATACTGCTAGCAGATTCGTAATCGATGTCAGCTTTTACGTCGTCGAGCATTTCTTCTAAATTAATTAACAGGTCATCGACCATTTGATGATATTGGCTGTCGTTCATTGTCGCTTCACCTTGTGTGGGCAGTTGTGGTGCATTGGCACCATTGTATAAAGGAATATGCTAACATTGCATCGAAATCTCAACACCCACTTTATCCACTTACTTGACTGAAAATCTCATATGCCTCAATCACTCGGAAATTTATTTATACTTGCAGCGCCTTCTGGTGCAGGTAAATCTAGCTTAATCAAAGCGTTACTGCAAAACCACGACGCTACTGAAATTCATAACAATGCGATGCAGGTATCGGTTTCCCATACTACTCGTGCGCCACGTCCGGGGGAGGTTGATGGGGTGCATTATCATTTTGTCAGTCGTGAGGTGTTTCAAGAACTCATTACCCAAGAAGAATTTTTCGAATGGGCCGAGGTGTTTGGTAATTACTATGGCACGTCTAAGGTGGTTATTGAGCAAACATTACGTAAAGGGATTGACGTATTTTTAGATATAGATTGGCAGGGCGCTCGCCAAGTGAAAGCGCAGATCCCGGATACGGCCACGATTTTTGTTGCCCCACCATCTCGCGAAGAGTTATTGCGCCGATTGACCGAACGCGGTCAAGACGCCCCAGAGGTGATCCAAGATCGCATGAATAAAGCGGTGTCAGAAATATCTCACTATCACGAGTTTGATTATATCGTGGTAAATGACGATTTTGACGCGGCATTGGCTGAGCTTGATGCCATTGTTTCGAGCCGCCGTTTACGCAAGGAAAAACAAGTCATGCGTCATCAAAGCTTGTTTGAAAATTTATTAGCCACGGATTAGGGTAATTATTGCGCACTTAGATCATGAAAGATCTTTTCTAATTTGAGGTTTGCAAGTACACTATGCGACCTTTTTTGAAAACATAGCTACCCGACGGAGATCAAAATGGCTCGCGTAACAGTTGAAGATGCCGTAAATAAAATTGGCAATCGGTTTGATTTGGTTTTAGTCGCAGCACGTCGTGCTCGTCAACTTGCAATTGAAGGCAAGGTTGCACATGTAACCGTAGGTACTGATAAACCTACCGTTGTAGCATTACGTGAAATCGAAGAAGGTTTTGTAAATGCTTCGACTCTTGATGCTGAAAACTTGCGTGATCAACATGCACAAGACCAAGCTCAATTTGAGTCTGCAGCAAACATTCTTCAAGAACAGTAAGTTCGAGAAAAAAAGCCTGATACCAACGGCCGTGCATCAAACAGATGTTTTAGCCGTTGGCTTAGCGCCCAATTCACCGTATCCTTAAACTTTCCACTGTTTGAGATGAGCAACACTTGTATCTTTTTGAGGGTTTAAAACAAAAGCTTGAGGCTTACCTGCCACCGGACAAGGTAGCGGAAACTCAGCGTGCGTTTGTCGTTGCCCGAGATGCCCATGATGGGCAAATGCGCTCCAGCGGCGATCCGTACATTACTCATCCTGTTGCGGTTGCGGGTATTCTCGCCGATATGCGTCTTGATCATGAGACTCTCATGGCGGCGTTGCTGCACGATGTCATTGAAGATACCGACCACAGCAAAGAAGATCTCAGCGCGCAATTTGGCGAAGCGGTTGGCGAGTTGGTTGAAGGTGTGAGTAAACTCGAAAAAATCCATTTCAGTAACAAACAAGAAGCCCAAGTCGAAAACTTTCGCAAGATGTTAATGGCGATGGTGCAAGATATTCGGGTGATTTTGATCAAACTGGCTGATCGTACCCACAACATGCGCACCTTAGGCTCACTTCGACCTGATAAGCGTCGCCGTATTGCCCGTGAAACCTTAGAAATCTATTCGCCTATTGCCCATCGTTTGGGTATTCATGATATTAAAAATGAATTGGAAGACTTAGGGTTTCAAGCCATGTATCCCATGCGTCACCGTGCCCTGAAAGCGGCAGTGAAGCAGGCTAGGGGGAATCGAAAAGAAATCATTGAGAACACCCGCAAAGAAGTGGAAGGTCGCTTAGCCGCCTTCGGGATCAACGCGCAAACCATTGGGCGTGAGAAACACCTTTACTCTATTTATCGTAAGATGAAAAACAAAGAGTTGATGTTTAACGAAGTCATGGACATCTACGCGTTTCGCGTGGTGGTCGACAGTGTTGATAACTGTTACCGCGCGCTTGGTGCTATGCACGGTTTGTATAAACCTATCGAAGGGCGCTTTAAAGATTACGTGGCGATCCCCCGTACGAATGGTTATCAGTCATTACACACGTCTTTGATTGGTCCCCACGGTATTCCGGTGGAAATACAAATTCGTACCGCCGAAATGGACAAAATGGCCGATATCGGCGTCGCTGCTCACTGGATGTACAAAGACGATTCGGAGTCGAGCAATACCACGGCTCAAGTGCGTGCTCGTAAGTGGATGCAGTCATTAATTGAGTTGCAGCAAAGCGCCAGTTCTTCATTCGAATTTATTGAAAACGTGAAAACCGATCTGTTCCCAGACGAAATATACGTGTTCACCCCAGACGGGCGCATTATTGAGTTGCCTCTTGGGGCGACTGCGGTAGATTTTGCTTATGCGGTACACACAGGGGTGGGTAATACGTGTGTCGGGGTGAAAGTCGAAAGACGCACCTATTCATTGAGCAAACCACTGGAAAATGGGCAAACCGTTGAAATCATTACCTCACCAAGAGCTAAGCCCAACGCCAGTTGGTTGAATTTTGTGGTCAGTGCCCGGGCGCGTTCGCATATTCGCCATTATCTGAAAAATCAGCGCTCAGAAGAAGCCTTTAGCATGGGTAATCGCTTATTGCGCCATGCCTTGGGTAAAACCAAATTAGATGAAATATCCCAAGCGGATATTGACCGTGTCGTTGAAGAAACCAAGCACGCTGATTTTGACGCTTTGCTTGTCGATATCGGGCTAGGCAATGAGTTGAGCGCCATCGTCGCTCGGCGATTACTCGGTGAAGCGGTTGAAATTCCAGACAACGGTCGCCGTGTCGCCATTCGTGGCACGGAAGGCTTGTTGGTATCGTATTCTCGTTGCTGTCACCCGATCCCAGGGGACGAAATTGTTGCGGTACTCAGTCCTGGTCGTGGCATGATGATCCACCAATCTGGATGTAGCAATATTCGTAAGCTAAGCAGAGAAGAGCCGCAACGTGTATTAGTGATGAAATGGGACGATAAACCCCAAGGCGAATTTAAAGCGGCACTGCGTATAGAATTAATTAACCACCAAGGGACGCTGGCCAACTTAACCAATAATGTTGCGTCGTGTGGCTCTAATATTGTCGGCCTACAAACCGAAGAAAAAGAAAGCGGTATCTATTACATCAATATCGAATTGACCACCACAGATCGTATTCAGCTCGCTGACGTCATGCGGAAAATCCGCATCATGCCCGAAGTACAACGGGTATCTCGACACAGTCAATCCAAGCCGAATAAATCTCCTAACGTATAAACTTTAAAAGGTAAGCATATTATGTCTAAGTCTGTTATTCATACTGACAAGGCTCCACAAGCTATTGGTACATACAGCCAAGCGATCAAGTCTGGCACTACGGTTTATTTGTCGGGCCAAATTCCACTTGTGGCTGAGACCATGGAAATGGTTTCTGAGGAATTTGCCGCACAAGCAGAGCAAGTATTTAAAAACGTGCAAGCTGTGTGTGAAGCGGCAGGTGGCTCCACTAACGATTTAGCCAAAGTGAATATCTTCTTAACGGATTTATCTAACTTTGCCACCGTCAACGAAATCATGAGCAAGTACTTCAAGCAACCTTACCCAGCGCGTGCCGCAATTGGGGTAAAAGAATTGCCTAGAGGCGCCCAAATTGAAATTGACGGCGTAATGGAATTGCCCGAATAACACAGGCTTTAATACAGATATAACACCATATAACCGGCGCCTGTTTGGCGCTGTGTTGCGCATCGGTGGCTTCAACCTAACCTGCGCTGACGAAAAGATGCTGATCATTTAGAAAGGTCACATCAAAAGAATAAGAATATAAAACTATGACTGCTTTAGCCTCCATGACTGCAGAGCGTTATCAGCGCATCCGTAAACTACTTGCTACCCGCCAGCCTTCCTTAACGATCTGTTTAGAGCAAGTAAACAAGCCACACAATGTGTCGGCGCTTATTCGCAGTTGTGATGCGGTAGGTATCAACCGAATACATGCGGTGTGGGATAACAAAGCCAGGTTACGCAAAAAAACATCCATGGGCGCCGAAAACTGGGTGTACACAGATATGCATCCCAGCATAGGTGACGCTGTCAGTCATTTAAAGCAGCAAGGTATGCAAGTATTGGTAACGCATCTATCGGATGATGCGGTAGATTTTCGTGAGATAGATTACACCAAACCAACCGCCATTATTTTGGGGCAAGAAAAGACTGGCGCCACCGAAGAAGCGATAGCCTTGGCTGACAAAAATATCGTCATACCTATGGTTGGAATGGTGCAGTCATTAAACGTATCAGTTGCCGCTGCAGTAGTGTTATACGAGGCCCAGCGTCAACGGGAATTAGTGGGTATGTATAAAACCATTAACTTGAGCGAACAGGAGTGCCAACGGGTTTTGTTTGAAGGGGGCTTTCCTATTCTGTCCCGAATCTGTAAAAACAAAGGTATTGACTACCCCCATATCGATGAAAATGGTCACATAGTCGCTGACGCGAGCTGGTGGCAAAAAATGCAAATGACCGCTAAAGGCATGCGTAAATTAGAACAAGAAACGGCCCGGGATAACGAGCAGACGTATACCAATAAACGTCCTTAGCCTAGTCTGTTAGAATAAAATGCATTCATCGCCGTTGGGCTGTATTTTATGCCCGCTAATCGATACGGCTTTGTGTTCATATCGCTAACTGACTAAGGAAATCACATGCGTAACCAGATTAAAATCACCTTTGGCAGCGCTTTGCTGTTGCTCAGCTCACTTTTTTCAATTGCTAGCTTTGCCCTTGATCGCACGATTATAGCCGATGCTGCTAATAACGTGACGCCGCTTTTAGTGGGCCAAACTGCGCCTAATAGCAAACTGCAAACCGCAGATGGCGCACCGGTAAGTTTACAAGCGCTGATCATGCAAAAGCCCAGTGTATTGATTTTTTATCGTGGAGGATGGTGCCCATATTGCAATCGACAACTTGCTGGTTTACAAGACATCGAAAACGCTCTCGATGCACTCGGATACCAAATTCTAGCGATATCACCGGAAACGCCCGCTCAATTACAAGCGCAAAAATTGCAAAGCAAATTTAGCGCGCAGCTGTTGTCTGACAGTAAACTCAACGCTATACGTGGCTTTGGTATTGGCTATTATGTGGCAGATGAGACGACAGCCAAGTACAAAAGCAAAAAGAACATCGACCTAAACGCGTCTGATACGTCTGACAAAGCGGTACTACCGGCCCCGGCGGTATTCATTTTAGACGAACAAGGCAGGATCAAATTCAGCTATGTGAACCCCGATTTTAAGCAACGCTTAGCCCCTGAGTTATTATATCAAGCTGCCAAATATTCCTTGTAACCTTGTTTGCTGCTGTTATCTAGTAAGAGGCTAACTAATCGATGTTAAGTTCTTGCTCCACTTGGGTAAATCGTGAAGTATAATATGCAGCGCGACGTTATATAGACAGAAGGTGTGTGGCCATTTCTTTTTCACAATTATATTTTTTTGCACCAGTGCTGACGCGCCTCACCAAGATATTAGGGGCCAGCATACATAGCGCGAGTGCCCAATACGATGACATTCGATGTGCGGATATTCTATGCTCGGACTAGCTCAAATGCCGGTTACTCAGCTAAAAGGTGTGGGTAGTAAAGTCGCAGAAAAATTACAAAAGCTTGCTTTGCATCATGTGCAAGACTTGCTGTTCCATTTGCCTCACCGCTATGAAGATCGCACCCGAATTTATCCTATCGCTGATTTAATGCCGCACTTACATACCAGTGTTGAGGGCGACGTGATGTCCTGCGATGTGCAATTTGGCCGTAAGCGTATGCTTATTGTCCGTATCAGCGATGGTACCGGCTCGATCACGTTGCGTTTTTTTCATTTCTCGGCGGCGCAAAAAAATGGCTTGGAAGAGGGCACCCGCATTCGTTGCTTTGGCGAGGTGCGAGCAGGCAAGTTTGGCCTTGAGATCATGCACCCTGAGTACAAAATCATTAACACTGACTCGCCAACCGACTTGGCCGAGTCACTCACACCTGTTTATCCGTCAACCGAAGGGGTGAAGCAAATTACCTTGCGTAATTTGACTGAGCAAGCCCTTGGGTTACTGGATAAAGGTGGTTTGGCCGAACTACTGCCCGATGGTATGTATCAACATCAGGTGGGCTTAATTGACGCTCTGCACCTAGTCCACAGACCGCCACCTGATGTCACCCTGACCTTACTGGAAGAGGGCAAACACCCAGCGCAACAACGTTTAGCGCTAGAAGAGTTACTGGCGCACCATTTAAGCGTACTTAAGGTTCGTCAGCAAAGTCAGCAAAGTCAGCAACAAAAAGGCTTTGCCATTACCCCAAGTGATCCTCTTTTAAAGCAGCTATTGGACAGCCTGCCGTTTGAGTTAACTGGGGCCCAAAAGCGGGTTATCCAGGATATTCAGCAAGACATGCAACGGCCTACGCCCATGATGCGCTTGGTACAAGGGGATGTTGGCTCGGGTAAAACGTTAGTGGCGGCGATGGCGGCATTGTCGGCCATCAGTGCTGGTTACCAAGTCGTGATGATGGCTCCTACTGAGCTATTGGCCGAGCAACACATGACTAATTTTCAAGCTTGGTTTGCTCCGCTTGGGATAGAGGTAGGTTGGTTAGCAGGTAAGCTAAAAGGCAAAGCGCGCAATGAGACGCTTGAAAATCTAGCCAGCGGACACCTGCAGCTATTAGTTGGTACCCATGCGGTGTTTCAAGAAGCGGTACAGTATCAATCACTCGCATTGGTTATTGTGGATGAACAACACAGATTTGGTGTGCACCAGCGCTTAGCGCTGCGTGAAAAAGGCGTACAACAAGGCGCATTTCCCCATCAGTTGATCATGACTGCGACGCCTATCCCTCGTACACTTGCCATGACTGCTTATGCGGATCTCGATACATCTGTCATCGACGAGTTACCGCCTGGACGAAAGCCTATCACCACTGTGGTATTACCGGAAACTCGCCGTATCGATGTGGTAGAACGGGTGCGTTTGGCCACTGTTGAGCATGGTCGGCAGACGTATTGGGTATGCACTCTGATTGAAGAGTCAGAAGTATTACAGTCTCAAGCCGCTGAAGAAACGGCCATTGCCTTAGCGTCAGCCTTACCAGAGCTGAAAGTTGGTTTAGTGCATGGCCGCTTAAAAGCCGATGAAAAACAACGCCTCATGCAGCAATTTAAAGAAGGCGAAATGGATTTACTCGTGGCGACCACCGTTATTGAGGTGGGCGTTGATGTACCCAATGCCAGTTTGATGATCATAGAAAATCCCGAGCGCTTAGGTTTGGCCCAGTTGCACCAACTTCGTGGCCGAGTAGGGCGGGGCTTAGTGGAAAGCCACTGTGTATTGATGTATCAAAGCCCTTTATCGAAAATTGCCGCTAAACGCTTAGCGGTGTTGCGCGAGTCCCAAGATGGTTTCTATATTGCCCAGCAAGATCTAGAAATTCGCGGCCCAGGTGAATTACTCGGTACCAAACAAACCGGTTTGGCCGATTTGCGTATCGCGGATTTGGTGCGTGACGCCGAACTTATTCCCCAAGTACAAACCTTGTCTCAACAATTATGGCAGCAATATCCAGCGAACGCCCAGGCCATCATTAATCGTTGGTTGGGTCATAAAGAGCACTATGGTCATGCTTGATAACCCCCTCGGTAGAGGTTTACCCGTGGTGACCGTGCCCGCAGGCGCCAGTGCCGCGTTAATCGATAAAGCGCAAAATACGGCTTGTCACTGGCAACTCAGGTTTGAGAAAAATGTGAGCCATGGCTTGGTGTTAATGCAAAGTGAGGCACACTTGGCGCTTAAGCAATTAAATGAACCAAAAGTCGGTGAAGTACGGGTGGATTTCGCCTCAGACGCCTTAACGTTTAGGCGTTTACATGGCGGAGGAAAAAAAGAAGCCGTAGCAAAAGCCGTTGGGCTAAAAGGGCAAACTGCTTGGCGGGTGCTTGATGCCACTGCCGGTCTGGGGCGTGACGCCTTCATATTGGCAAGCCTTGGCTGCACAGTGGATATGATTGAACGTTCACCTGTGGTGGCCGCGTTACTAGCGGATGGTTTATCCCGCGCTCAGTACAGCGAAGAGCTCGCCTCATGGTTACCTAAACGCATGCATTTACATCATGGCATCGCTATCGATTTAATGGCTAACTGGCCAGATACGGCGCCCGATGTGGTTTATCTCGACCCTATGTTCCCTCACCGTAAAAAAAGTGCTGCGGTGAAAAAAGAAATGCGTTTGTTCCAACAATTGCTCGGCCCAGATGAAGATGCCGACGCCTTATTAGCCCCGGCATTGGCCTTGGCTAAAAAGCGTGTGGTGGTAAAACGCCCGGCCGGCGCGCCTTTTTTGGCAGAGCGCAAACCCCATATCGAAATGCAAGGCAAGGCGAACCGTTTTGACGTGTATTTAATTAATTAACGTTGCCTGATCCGAAAGGTTAGCACAGTGCATGTTGACGCGAGTCTGCCGGCCGCGTTAGCGTAAAGCACAAACAAGTTGAAAAGGAGCCCCATGCAACAAAGTGTATGCAACGTCAGTTTATTGGTGAATGATTATGATAAAGGCATTGAATTTTATACTCAGTCATTAGGCTTTTCCCTACTTGATGATATTAAGAATGGCCCTGATAGTCGTTGGGTACGGGTTGCGCCGAACAACGCAGTGGGCCAGTCGGGTGCGGCCTTGGTGCTGATGAAAGCGCAAGAACAGCAAAGTCAGTGGGTTGGCAATCAAACCGGAGGGAGTGTTGCGTTTTTCTTGCAAACCGATGATTTCCAGCGCGATTACCACGCCATGCAGCAAAAAGGCGTAACATTCTTAGAGCAACCAAGAGATGAGCCCTATGCCACAGTCGTTATCTTTCAAGACTGCTTTGGCAACAAGTGGGACTTACTGCAACCTAAGTTTTAATTAGATCTTATTTACGAATATTAACAAGGACATACCATGATTAAAGTCGGCGATACCTTACCTGAAATTACCTTTAGCTTGCGCGAAAACGGCGAAGGCACTAACCCTACTACCGCAGATCTGTTTACCAATAAAAAAGTGGTGTTGTTTGCCGTGCCCGGTGCGTTTACCCCTACTTGTTCAAACGCCCATTTACCTGGCTATATCACACTGGCAGACAAACTAGCCGATAAAGGCGTCGACAATATCATCTGCCTGTCGGTGAATGATGCATTCGTGATGGAAGCTTGGGGAAAGTCGCAAAATGCTGAACATGTGACTATGTTGGCCGACGGCGGTGGCGAGTTTAGTCAAGCTATCGGCTTAGCAAAAGACACAGGTACTTTCGGTGGGCTACGCTCTGGCCGGTATTCTATGCTGGTCGAAAATAGCATCGTAAAAGCGCTGCATATCGAAGCCCCAGGTAAGTTTGAAGTCAGTGATGCCCAGACTATGTTGGCGAGTCTTTAAACGCTTTATTTGCCACTGCTCGCACTTATTTGAGATCTAGCCACCTTCATGGCAGCTAGAATATGACAATTGTCATCAGGTATTGATGACAATTGTCTGTGATGTAACACCTTCCTCTTGTTCATAATCTTCCTAGGCTCACAAACGAAGAAAGGTATGAACATGCTAGATTCCTCCACCGCGGTATCCGGTCACTTAACTTGGCAACAGGGCAAGGTGATTGCTAGTCTGCAAGGCGTAGGCAAAAGCTTTAACGGTAAAGCAGCCCTCAATTGTATCAACTTAGATATTCACTGCTCCCAAGTGTTAGCGATTCTTGGCGCTAACGGCGCGGGGAAAACAACCTTAATCAATATTTTGCTTGGACGACTCAAGGCTGATGCGGGCGAAGTCAGTGTGTTCGGCTGCCCGCCAGGATCATTGGCGGCAAGGCGTCAGTCGGGGGCTTTATTGCAAGTGGCGTCGCTACCCGAAACCCTAAAAATAAAAGAGCATATTCAACTTTTTCAAAGCTACTACCCTAATCCGCTGGCATATCAAAAAGTCATCGAATACGCGGGATTACAAAGTATGGAGCACCGCTACTCTAAGAAGCTGTCTGGTGGTGAAAAGCAGCGACTACTGTTTGCCTTGAGCATTTGTGGTAACCCTAAGTTGCTATTTTTAGACGAGCCAAGTGTGGGCATGGACGTAGATGCCCGAAAAGGGCTTTGGCAAGCCATTCTTGACCTTAAAGCCGCGGGCACCGCAATTGTGTTAACCAGCCATTATTTAGAAGAAGCCGACAGCCTAGCAGATGAGATTGTATTGCTTAAGCAGGGGGACATTATTCAACGCGGCAGCACAAGTGAGATAAAAGCACGTGCCTCTCACTCGACGATCCGCTTCAGTGTCAGTGATCCCTGGGGTGAGCCCAATAGCAAGACCATGATTGCATACAAAAAGATCCCAGCGGTTGAGCATGTTCGGGTGAGTGGCAAGTTTACTGAGTTAGCCAGCCGTAATGTGAATCAAACCCTGACTGCACTGCTGAGACAGCAACCTGATATTCAAGACTTAACGGTTTCAAGTGCGGGTCTAGAAGATGCGTATACACAGTTAAACGACAACAATATGGATCAAGGAAAGTACGCATGAGCAATTCAAACATTATTTCTACGTCACCGAATGCCAATATAGATGTTGAGGCACTGCAATTGACCACGCAGCAAACGGCTAAGCTTTTCTATCTTGAAACTAAATTTGAATGGCTAAAGAGTATTCGTAATCCAGCGTTTGCATTACCGGCAACTTTGTTTCCTGCGATTTTCTATTTGTTTTTTGGCGTACTGATGAACCAACACGATCCGCAAGCCGCTACGTTTTTATTGTGTACCTATGGCACGTTTGGCGTGATAGGGCCTGCGCTATTTTCATTTGGTGCAGGGCTCGCTGTTGAACGCGGTCAAGGTTGGTTAGATATAAAAGAGACCTCTCCCATGCCCGCGTCCGCACAAATTGTGAGTCGCCTGTTTGTCTCTATGGGGTTCTCTGTCATTGTGTTGCTTACCTTAGGGGTTGTTGCGTTTGGTCTGGCTGGAGTGAGCTTATCATTGCTGCAAATATTGATGTTATCAGGCATTCTTATTATCGGCGGGTTACCGTTTTGTCTACTTGGCCTAACCCTAGGTTTATTCCTTAAAGCAGAAAGCGCCCCAGCTGTGGTTAACGTGATTTATTTACCGTTATCGTTTCTTTCCGGCTTATGGATACCCATCACTATGTTGCCGGATTACTTACAGTCATTTGCTCAATTTTTGCCACCTTATCATTTGTCGCAATTAGCCCTAAAGGTTGTCGGGCAAGACGCGGGTGGGTCGCTTATACAGCATCTGTTGATACTCGTGTTATTCTCAGCGTTGTTTTTCGCTTCGGCCATGTTAGCGTTTAACAAAAAAAGCGTCTAACCAGAATAGAAAAAGCACATAAACGCGCATACAAGGAAAGGGAATACGTGATCAAAGTACTGCGAAAACTGGATAATTGCTTGTTGCCTAGAAACTTAAGCGAACCTCTGACACCTTATTTACTGTTGATCTATTTGCCATTTTTCTTTGTGCCAGTGGCCTTTACGTATCAAAATCCAGTGGAATTGTTATGGGCGGCATTGGCGACTTTAGCATTTTTGGCTGTGTATTTTCATTGTTACTGGGCACCGAACAATCAGCTTATCCATCATATCATTGCCATCTTAGTGATAGGCAGCTTGGCTGCTTTACTCACCCCTACGGCTAATACATTTTTCATTTATGCCGGGGCAATGTGCAGTCGTTTAAAATCAGTTAAGTTTGCGGTGGCGACTGTCTTTGGCATATTACTGTGGATGTGTGCAGTAAGCTTTGTATTCAAATTAGGGATTTATTTTTATGTCCCAGGCTTGGCTTTTACTGTCATTGTCGGGCTGATGAATACCTATCAATATGCGCTACAGCAAAACAAGCAAGCATTGGTCTTATCGCGCAAAGAAACCCAGCGCCTAGCTAAGGTTGCCGAACGCGAGCGCATCGCCCGAGACTTACATGATTTAATCGGCCATACATTTTCGGTTATCACCCTAAAAGCAGACTTGGCTGGGCGACTGTTAGACAAAGATTTAGCCAAAGCTAGGGTGGAAATAAAGCAGTTGGAAGATATCGCCCGAGATGCTCTGAGCCAAGTGCGAGAAGTGGTATCCGGTTATCGTACCAGTGATTTACTCAGTGAGTTGGCTAACGCTAAAAATGTATTCGCTGGGGTCGATATTGATTTTGATCACCAGTTTGACAACCTAGACGAGCAATTCATTGAATTGGATCCTGTGGCGAACAAAGAGTTAGCCATAGTGCTGCGCGAATTGGTGACCAACATTCTTCGTCACGCTAAAGCAAGCAAAGTCACCGCTAGGATAAAAAAACAAAACGAGCAGATTGTGCTCAGTGTTTATGATGATGGTCAAGGCTATGAGCAAGGCGCACGTAGCGGATTTGGCATTCAAGGCATTGAAGAGCGTGTAGGGCAGCTTAACGGCACTTTACAAGTCAAAAGCGGTGGTGATTTCAATGGCACATTGAGTGAAGTAACCTTACCCATGCAAAAACACAGTAAAGCGCACACGCCTGAACGAGAGGTAACGCATGATTAACATCCTATTGGCAGAAGACCAAACCATGCTACGCAATGCCTTGGCGACCATTCTTGATTTAGAAGACAACTTACAGGTTGTGCATAGCTGCGCCACTGGCAAACTGGCCTTTGATTACATGCAATCCCAGCACGGACAACAAGTGGATATTGTACTTAGCGATATTGAAATGCCAGATATGACGGGGTTAGAGCTAGCCCAGCACCTTTTTGAGGCTAAAATGTCATGCAAAACCATCATTTTGACCACCTTTGCCAGAAGTGGCTATTTGCGCCGGGCAATGGACTCAGGGGTGAAAGGCTACCTGCTTAAAGACTCCCCCTCTCACGAGCTGATTGCTGCTATTCAAAAAGTCCATCAAGGGGGCAGTGCCATTGCACCCGAGTTAATGGTTGAATCGTGGATGGAAAAAGATCCGTTGTCGGACAAAGAGCGCCGGGCCTTGCGCTTGGCCAAAGACGGCCTGTCTACCGAAGACATTGCCAGTAAACTGTTTTTGTCGCCAGGCACGGTGCGTAACTATTTATCTTCGGCATGCAGTAAGTTAGATGCCAAAAACCGCATCGAAGCGGCACGAATAGCCCACCAAAATGGCTGGTTATAGACTGGGTCTCTTAATGCTCTTTTTTACGAGAACAGATACAAGCGTTACAAATCATTAACGCTTGTTGATTCTTTGAAGAGCGAGCTGTTAGGTTATAAGTGAATCGTTAATGGAGAGTCATACATGAGTGCAAATCAAACCGAACAAAATAAGCACGGGATCGCCCACTTCGCCGCCCTGAAAACGGCCATCGCCAATGGTGAAGAGCAAACCGTCAAAGATCTATTGCCAAAAGGGTCGATGAACGAGCTAGAGAAAGGCTATTTGCTTGATTTAGCTAAGTTGAATAACAACAGTACTATTATTGCGTTGCTGCAAAATGTGCCTGGGAAAGACTAGTTTGCCTGATATGTTTGATAAAAGTGAACCTGTTTTGGGCTGTGTTTACGCGTTGACGTGAGGGATATTTTCAGAGGACTATTGCGCTGCGTTGATATCGACCTCATATTAACCACATCTAATTTGGAGTGCTGGGTATGTTTCGAATATTAATGTTTTTAGCGACTAACATTGCCGTGATGGCATTGATTAGTTTGGTCTTTAGTCTGTTCGGCTTTCAGGGGTTGCTGGCGCAAAACGGCGTTGATTTAGACCTGCAAGCCTTACTTGTTTACTCCGCTGTGATAGGTTTTAGTGGGTCTATTATTTCGCTTTTGCTTTCTAAATTCATGGCGAAGCGCAGTATGAAGGTACATGTGATTGAGCGTCCTGAGAACGACACCGAAAGTTGGTTGTTACGTACCGTGGAGCGTCAAGCTGAGCAAGCGAAAATTGGCATGCCGGAAGTGGGTATTTTTGTGCATGGGAGCCCCAATGCATTTGCCACAGGTTGGAATAAAAACAATGCGTTAGTAGCCGTGAGCACGGGTTTAATTGAAAACATGACGCAAAGTGAAGTTGAAGCTGTTCTGGCCCATGAAATTAGCCATGTGGCCAATGGCGACATGGTAACCATGACACTTATTCAAGGGGTACTGAATACCTTCGTGGTATTTTTATCTCGGGTAATTGGTCACGTAGTTGACCGCGTGGTATTCAAAGTAGAGCGTGGTCATGGGCCAGCGTTTTGGATCGTATCCATTATTAGCCAAGTGATTTTAGGTATTTTTGCATCGATGATAGTGATGTGGTTCTCGCGGTATCGTGAATTTAAAGCCGATGCAGGTGGGGCAAGCTTAGCAGGTCGTAACAATATGATAGCGGCACTTAAGCGCTTAAAGCAAAACCAAGATGCCCCGCCCATGCCGGAAGAAATGGCTGCATTTGCCATCAGCGCGGGCAAAGTTCAAAAGCTGTTTTCGAGCCACCCACCCTTAGAGAAACGCATTGAGGCATTGCAAAAGGGCTAATCTGTTTTTATTTGTACAAACGCCCTGACAGGAAATGTGCCCACACCATTGATTTTAGGCGGAACTGCATAGAATCGGCCGCCGGTGCTGGGGACTTTTTCTAGGTTGGTTAGGTGCTCGCAAATTAGAACATTATTACCCAGCAACAGACTATGTACAGGACGCTCTGCGCCTCGGGTATCATCGATGTTGTGTGAATCTATTCCTACTAGTCTTACGCCTTTATCAAGCAGCAGTTGGGCTGCTTGCGCGGTCAAAAAGGCATGATTTTCAAAGTATTGTTCACTATTCCAGTGTTTACTCCAGTTGGTGTTGATAAGCACGGCCTTGCCAGATACCTCCAGATCTTTGAAAAAGTGCACACCCACTTCGATGCTATCTTTCGCATCTATGACTAAGACAGGTAAGTCGGCTAATAATGCTAAAGACACTTGAGCAAGATCGTCACCATCGGCGGCGAAATGAAAAGGCGTATCTATGTAAGTGCCCGTATTGCTCACCATCTCGATTTTACCGATTTGTACCTGATAGTTTTCACCGTAAATCTTCTTGGACTCTTCTCGGCTCAGGTAATCGCACATAATAGGTGCTGGTAGGCCTTTGTAGGTGATCAAGCCGTCATATATACGGTGACTCAAATCAATAAACTTACTGTTATGGTGGGGCTTGTTAGGCATAGCAGCTTCTTAGGTGATAAACAGACGAAGCCAGCACACTAGCACTGATAGCAAATTGAATACATGTGCAGACCACTCGAACTTTAATGGATGTCGGTATTATTTGGGTTTTTGAGTTTAAATTCCTTATAATCGGCGCCGACTCACATGGCGCAAATAAACAGGCAGTAAATTGAATAAAGTTGACGTAGTAGTATTAGGTGCAGGGGCCGCAGGTTTGTTTTGTGCCGCCCATGCGGGTAAACGCGGGCGCAGTGTTGCCGTGCTTGACCACGCCAAGCGTATCGGTGGCAAGATTTTAATGTCAGGCGGCGGGCGCTGTAACTTCACTAATATGTATGCGTCTCACGAAAACTTTCTATGTGATAACAAGCACTTCTGCAAATCGGCTCTAAGCCGTTATACCCAATGGGACTTCATCGGATTGGTCGCCGAGTACGGTATTGCTTATCATGAAAAGACCCTAGGTCAGCTATTTTGCGACGACAGCGCCAAAGACATACTCAATATGCTGTTAAGTGAGTGTGAAAAAGCCGCAGCAACCGTCACCAATCAATGCGAAGTGCTTAACGTAGAAAAAACACCTTCCGGGTTTACCTTGCAAACGAGCAAAGGCGAGTACCAGTGTGCGTCATTGGTAGTGGCGACTGGCGGTTTATCTATACCTAAACTCGGTGCTAGCCCCTTTGGCTATAAATTAGCTGAACAATTTGGCTTGCCAGTCAAACCCACTCGCGCAGGTTTAGTGCCTTTTACATTGCACGAGCAAGACAAAAGCGTATTGGCTGGGTTAAGTGGTATCTCACTTGATGCTAGCGCCAGTTGTAACGACACCAGCTTCAATGAAAATATTTTGTTCACCCACCGCGGTTTAAGCGGCCCAGCGGTGCTGCAAATCTCTTCGTTCTGGGAGCCAGGTCAAGGGGTTGAGTTCGATTTATATCCCAACGGTGATTTACACGAGCAACTGCAGAAAGCGCAGCAGCATCAACCCGATGTTTTGCTCAGCAATGCGCTATCAGCATTTTATCCCAAGCGCTACGTACAAACTGTGTTGCCTTACCTAGGGATTGAGAACAAGCCGTTGAAACAATATCAAGGCAAGAGTCTAAACGAGGTTGCACAGGCGTTTCATCAGTGGCAATTGAAACCCAATGGTACCGAAGGCTACCGCACGGCTTCATTCCTAACACACTAAGTTGTCAAAACTATTGTTCAACACAGTCTTAATTATTTGCTTTAATTGAGGTTTGAGACTATTTGTTAAATGTATTTTGACAATTTTATTTTGACAAGTGAGTTATGATTGGAATTTACAATTGAGAGTGGAAAGACTGGCTTTAGAATAGATGACGATGATGGAGGTTCTATCTTTACCTCTGTATCAAAAACTATCTTAAATCTCGAGGATAAAGAGCGACTAATAAAGCAAATTATTTTGTATAATGAAGGCAAAGTGTACAAAACTAAAAAAGCGTGGCTTGGTCGTTTGAATCATACACTATTTCCTGCTATCGAGTTTTTATGTATTAATTCCTTACCTAATACCCACATTGGTTGGACAGACCTTATACGCCAAGCCTATGCCTCTACTCTAACTACACCATATTCAAAAGCAAAACTACAGACACGAGTAATAAATTGGAACTCTAATTGTCGACCATTCCTGGTCTTTATGAAAGATCATGATGTTATTCCGTTATCTGTAATTATCCCTTGTATGAAGAAAGTGGGAGAACTAAGAACAAACTCAAGTTTTAATGTAAAGTTAATTGGTCAAAAGCCTCCACAAAAAGAGGTCTCACTAAAAACTATTGATAAGGTATTAACGCCGATAGGCCTTCATCGAACAGATGCGCAGTATCTTGATGAAATTCGCTTTGATTTGGAAAGAAAAAGAGACAAATTACTAGACTGTCTTAAGAAATATTGGATGGCAATAAAGTCTCATTATGATTTTGGTAAAAATGTAATTACTAATATCTCTGAGACAGAACCTGAACGTCTAGGTATTTATGAAAGGGGAGATAGATACTTCACTCTTTTGAAGCCGAGTAAATGTGGAAGAAAAGTTGCTATCCGACGTCACATTGCTGACCCTGAAACGAAAGGTGGGGTTGATATGTATCTATATTTACTGGATAAAAACCTCAATGGACTATGGAAACGTGGCACTAGTGCCGACTCATATTTACCTTGCAAAGAATTCTCAGAATCTAATGGATTGAAGTTCCTGCCTTCACATGAAATTGAGGTCTCATCTATTATTACACCTGTTCGTCGTCTGGGTTGGTGTATGGGACTTTTGACTGTCGCTGATGTTAGTTATCTTGTAGCTATCTTAATGATGTTAAATCCCAAGTGGAACTTTGAATCCTTACTAGAGGCTAAGACGGTTGACATAGATGGTAAGCCTCATTTTACTATGTCTGATTTAGGTATGACTTTTGAAGTTGATAAGCGTAGAGCTGGTTCAATGAAGAAAGAGGTTATTGACGAGCTCAGCTTAGAGATAATTAGTTTTCTATTCGAAATTCGCCATAAGCGTAGTAACCTCATTTGTAAGGGGAAAGAAAATTACTTGTTTTTGACAGTAAACCAAAAACGAGATGGACTAACGAGTCCTTCAAGAAGCCGCGTCAGTATAGCTTTATCAGGATATAACTCATCCAAATACCAAGATGGCAAAGAGTTTATCACTTGTTTATCAAATTACTTCCCATCATTGAACCAATTTGGTTTGGGTCCTAGAACTATTAATCATTCAAAGCTTCGGCATACAGAAGCTGTGCTTGAATGGTTTAGGACTGGTTCAATTTCAGCGGTCAGTAGGAAGCTTGGTAATACCAAAAAAGTCTCAATGGAACATTACATTCCCGCCCCCCTTTTAGCTTCATGGAGTTCAAGACTTGTACGTAGACATCAAAACTTATTGATTGCTGCTGCGACTATGGGAGAAGACTACCAATTAGAGGCGGTAGATTTTTCATCCCTTGAGGAGCTAAACATATTTTTGATTGGGATATTGAGTGATAGGGGAAATAAAAGCCCTTTACTTCAATATTTAAGAGAGTTTTCTGTAGAAAGTAACTTTGAAATACCTTCGGAGGGGTCTCTAAATATTGCGTTATCTGAAGCAGTTTTGACGGCCTTGTACACTTATCGAAATTCAGCAAAGCAATGCCACGTTGATGTTGAAATTCTCTCAAAGATAGATTCGAAACTAGGCATTTCGCCTCTAAGTTTCATTCACTTGGCAAATCATTTACATGCTACTTTACCAACGAAAGTAGAATCTAAGCTTTCAAAAATGCATAAGGCCGCTGTAGAGAGAGCTAATAATTTAATAGAGAAGGTTGATTGGTCAGGTATGTTCATAAAAAGGGGAACTTATTCATGAGATCGCTAGATGTACATATCCCAGAAGCCTTAACGAGTGACAGAGATAACATTATAGACTTTTTATGTGGCTATGAGGTTGCTACACAACTTTATGATGGCGATTTTAAATCGGATTGGTTGTTAACTTCTGTCGATGCGCCTGTATGGCTAATTAAAAAAAGGAATACAGTAAAAACTACGAAAGGAGAGAAGGCTAAGTTGGAACGAGATTACAAATATGTTGGAACTGTAATCTGGTCAAGACTTTTACCTGATGGCACTTACCTTACTGATAAGCAAAACTCTCACTTTTTGTATCATCTGCAGAGGCTAGTCTTTTTGGTTATCGAAGACCCAATTAATCAGGAAAGAATGGCTACCTCTCGTATAAAATCGTTCACCGGTTCACTGTTTGGCTTCATCTCATGGGTTTTTTTGCATAAATCTCGCTTTAAACCTCTTGAATTTGGATTATCAAAAGTTTCTGCATCGGATGTTGAAATGTTCGGGAATGAGATGATTAAAGGTGGAATATTCCATACTTTAGCTATTGGTCAAAAAATTTTATCAAAGGTTGGCATTTTTCTCGGTAAAGAAAGTAACCCATGCTTTCTTGATACTTCTGAAGTTGAAATAGTTAAGAGATATTTTCGGATTCACAATTTATATAAATTGAACACTAGAGGTGTTGAAATAGTTGATCGTAATAAAGTAAATGCACATTTTAATACAAACAAACATGACTTGATGTCGCATGAGGCGAGTCTGTTCTTACGACAAATTGAACCTGAGCTTTTGAAAATAAATGATAAAGTTCTTTTACCTGCGAACCTTTCTACAAAGTATCCTTCCCATAAAACACCACTTATTCGAAGTTATTTTAAGAAAAAATACTCTTCAAGATATATAACTCAATTCACCCCTTTGTACGCAAAAGGCTTTCAATATGGAAATTTATTTAATAATTTTCTCGGGAGCTCTGAAGCTTTTAATTTAGGGAGAATAAAAGCAAAATGGAAACGTAATAGCGCACCTATATCACACACTCCTTGGATCCCACTAAATGATTCACTACTTCTTATAAATAAATCAATTAACATAATAATTAATTATTCGGATGAAATATTAAAGGCTTATCAAGATGTAGTTGGGGACCTTTATGATAATAAAATCCTTAGTCGTTCTGAGTTTAGTAAGCAAGACATTGTGATGCAGCGGCTGGAAGGTACCTTATTGAAGGAGTTTAATGTTGTTTCGTTTTACAAGATAGACGCAGCATATCAAGTCTGTGATGATGAAAATAAGCTTTCATTTGTTTGTTTAACGGAGCTTTTGCAGGCATCTTGCCTTCTAATTATCGCAGGGCTTAAGCCCATTAGAATAGAAGAACTTATATTACTTCCATATGATTGTCTCTACTTTCAGGAGAGTGACGGGTATTGGCTTTCACAAAGCTTGATGAAATCTGGCATTGCAGATTTTTTACCAGATACTGCAAAGCCTGTCCCAGCAATAACGGCTAAAGCAATTAAAATTTTACGCAGATTTAATGAATTTGCAAAAAAGTGGGGTACTAAAGTAAGCAAAAAAGAATCAGATTACCTTCTTTATCGTCTGAACCTTGGTAACGAAAATACCAAGGGGTCAATCATGGATTCTGAGAAAATAAAAAAGTTACTAGAAAAGGCCTGTGATTATTTTGGCACGAGCGTGGATGAATATGGCAGAAGATGGTACGTAAATATTCATGAATTACGAAAATCGTTTCTACTAACCTTTTTTTGGACATTTAAGAACTCTTCAATTGACGCTTGTCAGTGGATTGCAGGACATAAAGACCCTACCCATGTTCTTCAATATATTGAATCCAGCAACCCTGGAGAAGAGATGACTGATTTAGAAGCTGAGTATGCTCGACAGCAACTTACTTATTTCTCTGAGAAAAGCTCATTATTAGAGATGCAAAATACAGAGGAACTTTATCAGCTTGTATGTGAGCACTTTAAGGTCAAAGAATATACTGACATTGATGAGGATGAGCTAAATGAGTATCTTCAGCTCTTACTAATAAAGGGTACTTATAAAATAGATTTCTTCAGCATGGGGGACGACTCTGGACTTATAAGTGAAGCCAAGGTTGCATTTAAGGTAGCTAAGTTATGACAAAGAGCAGTAAGGTGCAATCTGTTATTAATCTGCACAGAGAAATGCAGAATGCATTTAATGATAGAACCGATGAATATAGTTGGATTATTTCAAAATGTAACAGACAAAGTGAGTTAGCTAGTGTTTCACGCAAAGGTAAAAAGATTAAGGGAATGGCACTTGGATCATTTAAAAAATATTGTAACGAATATATCGATGGTGGATTTAAGGCTGTTGATAATTTAAGAAAGTCCATTCTAAAAGAATTAACATCAATGGATGTTTTGGACAAAAATCCAGATAAACCTGTTAGTAAATTGGAAGAAGCCTTAAATGAAATAGAGCTTTTGAGGCGTGACCAAGCCGTTTTAGTAAAGGCTTATAATGAACTAAATACTATAGCGCTTGATTTAATTGCTAATTCGTCAGGAAACTCGCTGGAGTATCAAAAGCATCAAGACTTGTTTTCATCTTATTTTGGATTGCAGTTGGTCGTTGATAATGAGAAATCATAATCAACTTTGGACGTTTGTACATGATATTGAATATCCATCGATACTTCGGTTTGATCATCTAACGGGCGAGATTATTTCTACTGTAGATAAACGAGAAGGTGTTTATCAATTCCGCTGGCCTGATGGTCGAACATGCTTCCCTGTAGAAATGTTTTTATCAGATATATCAGACACTAAATCTCTAAAAAAATCGGATGGTGGGACCGTTGGAACCTATGCTACTGATTTAACTCATCTTGTGCGTTATTGTTACAATGAAAGAGTTCAATTCTATGAGCTGAGAACTGCAGATATTGATGAATTGATTAGACAACTAGTTGCTGATAAACGTCCAAATGGCAGACGTGCTCGAAGTAACAATACTATAAGGCAGGGGATTCTCCCAAAAGTAGTAGCATTTTTAAAATGGCTTCAAAAAGAACACTATCCAAAGTTAAATTTGATTGGAGTTGATACAGAAAAAGTCCGTTATCAAATCAAATTAAAAGTGGTAAAAAAAACAGGAAAAAACGGTAAAGGTTATGGACAAGCAGAGGTTTTCCCGACCACACTGCCTCGCTCGACCCCCCAACTCAAAGCACCGATATCTTCAACGGTAATTAATAAGCTTTGGGATTCTATCAATGATACTAGGAGTGAAATGAGATTAAATGATCGCCTATTGAAGTTGTTTGATAAAACTGAACAGGCTGAGCATTTAGACTATATGTATCACCGGAGAAGATTCCAACTTTCGATGCTTGAAGCAACAGGGTTAAGACCGCAAGAATTAGTGAAAATAGAATATGAAGATAATATTGAATTGGTAGAAAATAATAAAATTAAAATCCCTACCCTAAAGCGTGAAGAAGGGCGTTTTCGTATTATCCCAATTGAGAAAGGAGTAGCGATTAAAGTCCTGTTATTTATGGAGGAACATAGGAAAAAATTGATAGAAAGATTGAAAAACAACGGCCTGGTTGCTAACGAAAATGAGGTGGATGACTATATTTTTTTAGGTTCTGAAAATGCTAAACAAGTTCAACCTGATGCTGCTTATCAAGAGTTCCGACGATTAAACATACGAGCAGGAGTTGAAGTAAAAAGCTGTCAGTCCATGTTTAGACATCGTTTTATTACAAATATGGTTAAAATTCATCTTTGTTCTTTTATGGATAAGAACCCTCTAAAAAATAAGTACAATTTCAATGAGCATGATTACAGCACTATTTTGAGAAAAGTAGCTGGGTTTACTGACCATAAAGACCCTAAATCATTATTTAATTATATTGATTTAGCTTGGGAGGAGTTAGAGGTTTTCAGTTACGCTTATGAAGTTTCCAATTTACAGAGTAGATTAAATTCCATCTCAATTTCGGTTAAGGACTTAAAACATCAAATAAATCGCTTTGGTTTAGATAGTAGTGTAGCTCAACAAATATTTGCAGCCCTAAGTAATATCGAAGAAGAGGCTAACTTGTTATTTGCTAGAGAGGCCAAACTGTAGTTTTATTAGCTGATATATGTTGTTAACTCTGTGAGAAAGGTTTATTTTCAACCAGATAGACAGGTATGGCAAACTCATTTAAGATGTAGTTTTATTACATAGCGTTACATCTGATATAAAGGTATTTGCTCTTAGATGTGATTGTTTAAATGCAGCCTAAAAGTTTCTAAAAATTAAATAGAGCGGCCCTCAAAATACTATCATATATTTATTTTGATGCGCAGGTCGCTAATGTTGAAAAGGAGTTCAAGTGAGTCAAGAAGATGATGAGAAGTACCCATCTAGCGCTATATCTTCGTGGAGCGGTTTTGTTTACCAAGGAAAGGTTGCTTTATATCACTCACTTAAACTGATCCACGATGACGATTTGGACTTCGAGCTGCAGCTAGACAGTACCGATGACTTCGCTATTTATAAAAATGGAAAGCTTCATACCGCCCATCAAGTTAAAGCGAAGATTAGTAAATATCGTAGCGGTTACATCACAGCACTGGAGCAGTCCACTTTAATCGAATATGACAAAATCAAAGGGACGACTCGCTACTTCCATGTATCAGTCCAGTTAAACAATACAGATGATCACAAAGGTACTAGCGGAGAAACAGTGAAATTCTACCGCTATGAAGATAACTATCATTGCGGACTGGGTGAAATAGAAGAGTTAACCAAAGAGTTACTAAAAAAAATATGTGAGCAACAGTCCATCAATGTAAGTGATAACCTTATTAATTTTAACTATTGCTTACTGTCAGAAAAAATAAGCACCAAGGCAATACATAATCATAAATTAAATCAAGTTGACGGACTCACAGAAAACAAAGCTGCTTACGAGGGCCGCATTAAAGCCAGAGATATTTTGAATGACTTGATAACAGAAAATCCATACCAGAATAGGGATTACTATGCAGTTGAATTAAAGGCTAGGCTCCAAACCCATTTAGAAGAACGACTGGAACAGGCGCTACCTACAATGAGTGACGCCACTTATGAAAGAGCTAGGCGTCTGTGTGAGCACATTCGCGAAACGCACATCAACGAATTAAAGACTCTATGCCAGATGATGAAGCCATCCGAGAGGTTTCAATATGTTCAGACAAATGATATCAGGCGATATACCAAGCTCATACAAGCTATTTCGATAGATCCCATATTCAGCCACCTACCGCATTATGTCGACAGCGAAAATCGATTCTACGTACCTACTGCTCTTGATGTGGATGAAAACGATGAGTGTGAGTTTGACATGGTTAATGAAATGAAAAGCAACGAGGACCTACTGAGGCTACTTTTTGAGTACAATCATTTAATAGCTAGCAAAGCGGAAGCCTCATTTACCTTTAATACAAAATTCACAAACTCGGATGACTTCGACGACAAACAGGCTACTGAAAAGCTTGAAAGCAACATAACTAAGTCGTTATGCATCAGTGTGATAACAAAAAACGACGCGGAGGATAGACTGAATGATAAAGCAACTCATTGATGAAGCACTTATTTCCCATGGCTTTGTGAATAAACGTGAACTGGATACTACAAGCTTTTATGTTCTTGATTCGGGTTCAGCTATCAGATTCGCAGTCCTACATAACCTTGACGAGCTCCTGACACCAGCCGAGCTGAATAGTCTAATTAATCATCTTGCTCCTGAGGAATTTCTTAGAAATCCAAGTTTTAAGAAAAACTGTGACTTGATTTGTATTTATCGCCTTGACGTTTTAGCTGAATTTAAGGACCACGAAGAAGAAATCTTTGATATAGAGGAAGATCCTCACTTTTATAAAAAATATGTCCTCTATTACAGCATTGCTGAGGAAAGCGCCCTGAATGATTTTACCTACAATAGACTTGTATCCGTGATTGCTGACAAAAAGGAATTTATTGATTACAAAGAAAACCCTCTTGTAGCCTCACAATACAGCTTCGCTGCGAAGACCTTTATCAAGCTTCCTTTCTTAGAGCTACCCAGTCATCAAGGAAACCTCGTGTCTTTGAGACAGCAAGCAACTGAGGCTGTTGCAGAAGCTGGCCTAGGGGATACATACTCTACTATTCAGCAAGTCACAAACGCAAACGCCGATGAAATGATTAAGGAAATGATTAAAGATGAACTGGAAAATATCCAAGATTGAAGTCTCTAGCTTCAAAGCATTCAAACATATCTACTTGGATCTTGGCGAGTCATCCTTGCTAACTCTGGACGGTCCTAATGGTTATGGAAAAACCAGTATTTTCGACGCTATTGAACTGTTGCTTACTGGTCAAGTCAATCGAATACAAAACTTATTTTCCACTTTATTAACCAAGAAAAAGAGAGATTACGCGGACAACCTTTTCTGGAATAGTCGCTCTGGCGATAATGACCTCTGCATAAAAATTGAGTTCATTAGTGATGGTCGAAATCTTGTTTTAGCTAGACATTGCCCAGTTGATATATTTAAAAAGCCAGCAAATAACCGTGCTGATAAATACGAAAATTTTAAGCTTTACGAGCTACCTACATTCGAATCATTAGACTTTACTAAAGCTAATCAGCGCGACAATAATTTTCTTGATGAAGTTTTCGGTAAAAATTTCAGGGAAAACTTCTCCTTTCTTAACTATCTGGAGCAAGGACAAAACCGACTCTTACACACTCGGGTAGACGAGCGAAAGGATAAACTTGGGAATCTTTTTAACATTAGCGATATCGAGGCGGAGATTGAGAGCTGCAACACTATATATAGTAAGTTCACAAAGTTCATCAAAAGTCCTGAACGATTGGCGAAAAAAGAATTACTTGAAGGGGAAATAGCCAAGCTAAAAGAAAAACTACAGCCAGAGGGTGATAGCCTAGAGTATAAAAAGCTTTCGACGACCGATATTCAACCAGGATGGGATTGTGAGGTTCTGTTTTCAACTTATTCAGTTGAAGATCATGTTGCCTATCAAGAATCAGTTCGTAAGATAACTGCTCTTTTACCACTCAAAGCTACGATTAAAACCAGAATTCAGAACGAAACAATTGATGCCGATATTGAGCGTAACGAAGAGTCGTTGAAAAACTTAGCTCAGTTTGGTAAAGACCTTGATAGGTTTGATGACCTTCAAGCAACCAAGAAAGTAATTGATGAATTAGAGCATTCAGCCGCTATCATCAAACGCGGCGCAAAGGTTATCAAAGTCGAAGAAGCACGCTCATTAACAAACTGGCTGGATGGGCGTCTTGAGTGGTTTGAGTTACAAATTGAATCTCGAAACAGCCTTCGCGAAAAGAGCACCACCAATACGAATGTTATAGCCGAATTAGAACGCCTGAAAAGGCAACTGATTGATGAACATAAGAAGTCCTATCCAGATGAACAGTTGTGCCCTCTCTGTGGTGCGGACTGGAAAGATCACAAATCAATGCTAGATGCCATTGAAGCAAGAAGCAAGAAGCTCTCTGAATCACTAAGCAAGGACGGTAAGGACTTAGTTAATCTTATCGCAACTATGAACGCTGAGCTGAAGCTCATCGACACTAATATCCAAGACAGCTTGACAGTTTTTAAGCCTTCATTTGAGCCTGAACTTCATGCAGAGCTATCTAAAGTTAAGCTTCAGCTCCCAGCAATAATCAAGTTAAAGGAGAGGCTGCAAAGCGAAAACGTTCAATTTACTGACTCATTTACGGAAAGTGCTGAAGTAGTAAATGAGCGACTTGAAAAGCTCAAGGAGATTCTGAGAAACAAAAAACAGATTGAATCGGACGCTTTATCACTCCCAGAAGACTGGCGAGAAACAATAACAAGCGCTTTCAAAGACCTGCAGGACTTCTACATTATCACGGTTGAAGACTTGAGAGATAAAGAGCAGTACGTATCGATTAGAGCTAATGAGGCTCAAAATGCCAGGTTTCAAACCTGCACTTCTGATCTTAATCTGATCGAAAAAGAAACCCTAGCAGCAAAAAATGCACAAGATAAAATCAAAAAACTCCGCAACACATTGAAGGAAACAGAGCAGAGGTATACTGACCAGACAATTTCAGCTATAGAGCTGATATTCCATATCTACAGTGGCCGACTAATCCAAAACTACCAGCGGGGCCTGGGCCTATTTATCGAGAGCCGCGAAGGAACGCAGTTGAGGTTCCTGACTGCCGAGAAGTCTGAACACGATGCTGTTATGTCAATGAGTTCGGGCCAAGTTTCTGCTCTTAGCCTTGCTTTCTTTCTCTCACTCAATAAGGTCTATGCGAAGGTACCTCTTATCTTGATTGATGACCCGTCGCAATCTCTAGATGAAATCAACATTGCTTCATTAACCGATCTACTTCGGTGCGAGCTCAAGCATTGCCAGTTAATAGTCTCTTCTCATGAGGATGATATTTCTGCCTACATGCGCTACAGATTCGACAGAGCTGCCCTCAAAGCAAGTTCACTCAACATGCAGCTTTTGGCTAAAGATACAATGTAAAGCTGCCTGTCGCCTCAAGTAGAGCTTTATATGTTTGATGGTACTGAGTAAGAGTCAGTTAGCTTATAGAGAAGACTATCAGTTTTGTAGCTGTCAGATTTGACCAAAAATTAGCCTTGGCATGATCTGTTAGTGTTTAGACTAATTTACATACTGTAACCTTTTTTATCATCTTAGAACATGTACCAATACTTCATCAGAAAGCTCTATGCAATTTTCACATAAATCAACTTCATACTTATTAGCAGAGCTAGCGGATTTCTCTTGCTAATATTGATGTTGCTTTCAATAACACTTCTCTTTCCTCAGATATTTTTTCAAGTTCAGATTCAAGTTTTTTCATTAGAAACTTACTTTTAGAGTTATTTTGTTCCTCACTTTTTAGCTTTATCCATCGATATAGAGTGCTAGGTGAAATACCTAATTCCTTAGCTATTTCAGGTACTCGCTTTTCAGTGTTCAATATTTTTTTTATCGCAAGATCTTTCGTTTTTTGTGCGTATGGCTTATTCACAGACCGTTACTCATGATTGTGCTTAGTATTCCTAAGTATACATGGTAGAATAAAACTTAGAGAATCTAAGTATTATAAATCTACTTATGACTATTCATTGGAATTTATTAACCCATTACCAATGCGGCTTAAAGAAGCTCGACTACGGTCGAAACTTTCTCAGAAGTCATTGGGAATTAAAATTGGTCTGGAGCCAAGTTCAGCGAGTGGTCGTATGAACCATTATGAAAAAGGAAGGCATACCCCAGACTTACAGACTTTGAAAAGAATAGCCGAAGAGCTAGATGTACCTTTGAATTATTTCTTTTGTGAAACTGAAGAAATGGCTAAGTTCGTGGTTATGTTGCATCAATTACCGAAAGAGAAAAGAGAGAAAATTCTTAACATCATAAATGAAGAAGTTTCTGTAAAAGAATAAGTCTTGAGTTGGACTACCAAAGTTAGCTATTCAAATTTATCGGGCGCAATCATGCCACATCGCAACTTGGCTTATTTCCCCAACCACCACCTGTCAAAATAGCGGAAAATCACCAAATCCATAGTGACAGTCTTTGCAATACCTTATAGTTTTGGCGCCGTTATGATATCCGAAGAATATTTCCAGCCCATCCCTATATTCCGTTAGATTTTCAAATATTCTATTCGAAGTAACAGCAACACCTAACTTCCTTAATTTATTTAAAAAAAGCCGTTCATCTACTGGTTTATATAAGTTGATAGTTCCTTTTAAAATACTTGGATAAGACCTCCACTTACCGTCATTGGAGATGATATTAGACATGTTTGAAATAGCATTTAAAGTATGAACTCTGAAGATAAAGCTGTATAGAGGCTCGTCTCTCTAGATATTTAGCAATTTACTTCCAATTAAATTATGCCTGAAAATTCCGAATACGATGCAATTTAAAAAATTAGCTTGTTCAATGCATATTCCGGCCCATAGGGATCACCTTTTCTGGCTAGTCGGGATCATCGATTCTGGTTTCATCGGGATCACCTATTCCGGTTTCATCATGATCACTTTTGGGATATCACCAGAATGATGACATCA